>Ga0302310_10000313_pt1 | contig 46845 bp, 41 predicted proteins | sample III_Palsa_N1_2_FD_200451 | JGI IMG/M metagenome (GOLD analysis project Ga0302310, IMG submission 200451) | Peat permafrost microbial communities from Stordalen Mire near Abisko, Sweden - III_Palsa_N1_2 | ecosystem: Environmental > Terrestrial > Soil > Palsa > Peat permafrost | place: Sweden...
AACGCAGCAAGCTGGCGCAGCCCTATTTCACCATGCTCTGGTCCGAAGACATCCCCCGTGAGCTGAGCGCCGATGCCGCAGGCGGGACCGCGGAAGTAACCTACATCGCAGGGGCTCCCCCCGCGGCAGCGACGACGCCATTGCAGCCCCCACCTCCGGATTCCTGGGCATCGGATCCCGACGCGGATCTGGCGATCTGGACGATCAAGCTGTCGGCGGGCGTAAGGTGGACACTACCCGCAGCCGCCACACACCATGCGCGCAGAACGCTTTATTTTTTCAAGGGGCAGGCGCTGGTGGTCGGCGGCCAGAACGTTGCGGCACAATCAGCCATCGAAATTGATGCGGGACAGGCCGTGGAACTCATCAATGGCGCCGAGCCGAGCGAATTGCTGATGCTTCAGGGCCGTCCCATCGGGGAGCCGGTGGCACAGCATGGCCCCTTCGTCATGAACACCGAGCAGGAACTCAGACAGGCATACGCCGACTACCAGCGTACGCACTTTGGCGGGTGGCCCTGGCCTGACCAGGCACCGGTACACGCTGTCGATCGCGGACGATTTGCAAAGCATGCCAACGGACGGGTCGAGTCACGCTGACGTACGCCGCCACCAGGGCAGCACATCTTCCATGATCAGCACGCTGCCTGGGGCGGCGGCCGGTCGATAACCCGGTAGATCAGCCAGAATGCCGCGCCAGCGGGGCCCCGCGAGAATCTCCCGCAATTGCCTGACGGCGGGGTGCGGGATGCTGGATTCGAGGCAGGCAAGGAAATAATTCTCTTCGACCAGCGGCACGAAATGAAGGCCGAACTGCAAGGCGGCGGCCTCGATGCCGATCCCGGCGTCGACCACCCGGCTGGCAACGCACAGCGCCACGGCAACATGCGTATTTTCGATGTGCTCGGCATTGCCCAGCACCCGCTCCGGCGCCAGCGCATGCTCACGAATGAGATGCTCCACCAGCATCCGGGTACCCGATCCGGGCTGGCGGTTCACGAAGCGCATCCGATAGCGCACCAGGTCCGCAAATCCATGGATGCGCGCCGCGTGCTCCGTGCGCACCATCAGTCCCTGCATCCGCCGGGAGCAGGCAATCAGCCGGTGGACCTTTGGCTTGAGCCAAGGCTTGAGCGCCCGGGCAAAGACCGGCGCTTTACCGGGAATGGCGGGAACGTGGAACCCTGCGACGAGACACTGCCGGTCATTCAGCGCCCGCAGCGCATCGACGCTGCCTTGAAATCCGATGTTCAGATGCAGATTTGCCATTTTGGCGGCGTGCTGCTGCAGGACCGGCAGCGCGAGGTCGTGGCTGGCGCGAACCGTGAGCAACTGGTAGCGGTCATCGCGCGCGTCGCTCAGCACCCTATCCAGGTCGGAGCGCAGCGCTTCGATATGCGGCTGCATTCTGATTCGCGCTCGCCGCTCGGCCCAGGCCAGCTTCTCGGCGAACTGCGTCAGGCGCGCCTTGCGCCCCTGGGACCACAGCACCAAGGGCTCACCGAGGATCGCCTCCCATTTGCGAAGCGAATCCCACACATAGCGGTAGGAGCAGTTCAGCAGTTTCGCCGCGTGCCGGATTGAACCGCCCGCCGTGACGGCCGCAAGCAGGTCAAAGAGCGCGTTGCGCAACTCGGCGCCGCCTTGCTCCCCCGGTTCAAAGGCATACCGCAGGTGCAGACCGAGTTTATCTTCCGCGGCGCGACCCTTCGGGGCACGTGCCGGCGCAGGCGTTACCGGATCACCCCTTCGGGCTGTATTCGCCGCATCCACGCCCCTAATGTAACGCGTTCGGCGCAGCCCGGCAGCTGCGCCGGCGCCGGCGCGTCAGAATTTGACGGTGACTGAGGCCTGGGCCGTGCGCGGCGCGCCGATATGGGCCACGAGGTTGCCGGTATTGGAACCGGTGATATTGCTCGGCCCGATCGTGGACCAGTAGTGTCGGTCAGTAATGTTCTCCACGGCCACGCGCCAGGCCACCGGCGTGTTCCACATCTTCAAGGTGTAGCGAGCGCCGAGGTCGAACAGGTTGTAACCCGCCACACTGAACTGATTCGTGTCATCCCCGGGACGGGGGCCCGAAAACTGATAGTCAAAGGTCGCCACCAGACCGGAAACGGTGGGAATGTGGTACTCGAGCAGCATGTTGCCCTTGACCTTGGGCGTGCCTACATAGGGCTGGTCGTTGGTCGCCGCCAGCGGGGTGTTCTGCATCGTGGAGTTCAGCAGCGTGACACCGCCGTACATCGTCAGGCCCTCGATGAGCTTGCCCACCGCCGACAGTTCCAGACCCTTGTTGATCTGGTCGCCCACGATTTGATAGTTCACCCGGTTCGGATTGCCATTCACCGGGAAAGTGTTGGCGAACGGACGATCCATGTCGAACAGCGCCGCGGTGACGTAGATCTTGTCGAAGTCGATCTTGTATCCGACCTCGTACTCCTTGCTGCGGTAGGGAGCGAGGGCGTCGCCGGAGTTCACGACCGTGACGGTGGACGTCGAGGCCGGAGCGGTGTCTGCGTCGGCCTGCAGGCTGCTCACGTAGGTGGCGTACAGCGTGGAGTTGCCGGTGGGCTTGAAGATGATGCTGCCGCTCGGGCTGATGCCGTGGCTGCTGAACTGCCCGGTCTGCACGCTCTTGTTGTTGAAGTTGTCGGTGCGGAACCAGTCCTGGCTGGCGCCCAGGCGCAGCAGCCACTGATCGGTGAACTTCAGGGTGTCATTGATGTTGACGCCCTGCTGGTACTGGTCAGAGGAGTCGTAGATATGGCTGGAACTCACGTTCGGCGGACCCTGCAGGGGCTCCGGGAAGATCACCGGATCAGCCAGGCTGGCTGACCCCAGGCAGGTGCTGGTCGCACTCGGCGGGCAGGTCGTGATGGCCGCCGTGATCGGTGAATACGATGAAGCACGGTATCCGGCCGACCCCAGGGTGAAGTCATGGCCGATGCCGAAGGTGTCGAAGCTGCCGTTCAGGTAGGCGACATCACTGGTAATGGTGAATCGGGGCGCGAAGCCGCTGCCGAAGTTGGTGTTGTAGGCACCGGCGCTCGAGGTGAGGTTGTTGACCGCCGTGTTGATGTTGCGCTCGACGCTCTCATTGAGGATGCCGCCCACTAGGTGCCAGCTACTGCCGAAGTCCTGCTTGATGCGCGCCTGGCCCATGTCGGTGCGCAGATACACGCCGGCATAGGGCTGACCGATGCCTTCCTGCTGCGGGTCCGGCGCCGGCGGCAGAATGATGTACTTGCCGTTCTTCTGCTGCGCATCCGCATAGGTGAACCAGCCCTGGAAGCCCTGGGTGAGCAGCGTATTGCTGCTGTAGTTCAGCTCCAGCGTGGTGTGTTCAAAAGGGCGCAGGTCCACGCCGAGATCGAACAGCGTGCGGCGCTCGTGACTGTCGGCCACATAGCCCTGGCCATCCCCGTACACCGCGTTGAGCCGGTAGCTGACGACGCCATTGCCATCGAGCTTGCCGCCCAGGTCCGCCTTCGCCGTACCAATGCTGTCGCTGGCATAGTCCGCGGTGAACTCGCGCAGGTCGTAATCCGTGGGCCGCTTGGTCACCATGTTGAACACACCGGACGGCGGCACCGGGCCATACAACGAGGACGAAGCGCCGCTCACGACTTCGATCTGATCGAACTGCTCCATGGAGGTCACGCCGGTCATGAAGATCGTCATGCCGTCTATCTTGGTATTCTCGAAGTTGCTGCCCTGGTAGCCGCGCGTCATGGGCCGCAGGATGTCCGGACCCTGCTGCTCCTGGAACGACACCAGCGGCATGTACTTGGAGACTTCCTTGAAATTCACCGCCTGGGTGTTCTCGATGAGGTCCGAGGGCAGCACGGAGATCGAGTACGGCACGTTCACGATGGGCGTGTTGCCCAGCGGACCCACGGAATCGAGGGTCTGCACCCGGTAATCGCCCTTGTCCCGGGAGGTCTGGATCACGACCTCGTCGGTGGAGGCCGTGGCGGAGGTATCGGCATCGGCGGCGTGCGCGACTCCCGTCAGCGTCAGCGGAAGAAGCGTAAGGAACACGCAGCGGTTTCTGTTCATCATCTGTTTTCGCGCAACCGGAAAAGAGCGGCATCGCCGCTCTATGAATGCGCCCGGAAAGTTAGCATGAGGAACTTGGCGTAACGATATGCAGGCGAACGCATAAGTTGGTGGTCCCGCGGACCGCCGGAATGTTCGCGTTAAAAGGGATCAGCGCTGCGGGTCGAAGCGCTCGGCTCCCGCGTAGCAGATGTAGCGACTCTTGGCGGCATGGCCGAAGAGCGTCATGCCCAGCCGCTCGGCAAGGTCGTAGCACAGGGCCGTCATGCCCTTGCGCGAGATGATCGTGGCAATGCCGCTGAGCGCCGCCTTCATGATCACCTCGGCGGTGAGCCGGCCGGTGGTGTACAGGATCATCTCGGTACCCGAAATGCCGTGCAACGCCATCCAGCCGCAGATCGTATCCAAGGCGTTGCGACGACTGACATCCTCGACGCTCACCCAGGGCTCGGAATCGGCAAACAGAGCGCAGCCGTGCACCGACCCTGCCGCGCGGTAAATGGCATCGTTCTGCAGCGGATGTTGCAGGATCGAAAGCAACGTGGTGCGCGACAGGTGCTTGGTGGGCAGCGGCGCCAGTTTCAGTGCATCACCGATCAACAGTTTGCCATCCGGATCGGTTCCGATCTGGCCAGCAAAATCGATCCACGGCGGTACGGTGTGCCGATGGGCGGGGGTGAAGCCGCCGCGGGTCCTGACTTCCGCGAGGCCCTGTTCCCAGTTGATGCGGATCGATTCGATCGCGGTCACGTCGGTGACGAACTGGCGCGTCCACAGGTAGCCCATGACCAACCACTCGGCGCTTGCGCCCAGCGTCCACAGCGTTGCCACGATCTGATCGTCGAGGCGGATCGACAGCGGCCGCTCAACGGGGACCTCGATGATGCGGTGATCCCCGTATTCGTCGAGGATCTCGACTTTGCGCAGCAGTTCGCCGCCGGCCTGGCTCAGGCATGGGCCGCCGGCCACCGGCCCTCGTGCACGCGCCACGGGCTGCAGCGTGAGTGCAAAAACCAGTCCGGAGCAAGGTTCCGCAAGCGGCATTGAAGGTAGCATCCGCTACAATATGGAAGCAGGAGCTGGGCGCATTTTCACCCAAGTTAAGACCAAAGACCAAGCGAGGCGTTACGGCAATTACACCGCAAATGGCTGAGGCCGCCATCAGCGAACGGATCGTGCGCTTGCCCGCGCAGTCATGTCCATTGGAACGCTGCCTCGCCCAGACGCTGCGCGAGGATGTCCATGCCGAACGGGAAAACCCGCCGTTTGATCGGGTGTGCATGGACGGCATCGCCATCAGCAGCGACCGTGCAGGCGCCGGCACCCGCCGCTATGTAGTGGAGAGCACGCAGGGGGCCGGTGTACCGCCGAAGGTCCTTTCCAACCCGTCTGCCGCAATCGAAGTGATGACGGGCGCGGTGATGCCAACCGGCACGGACTGCGTCATTCCGCTCGAGGAATACGACCTCCTCGGGCGGGTTGCGGACCTGAAGGCCAATGCGCTGGTGGAGCCCTATCGCAATGTCCAGCAGCGCGGCGCGGACAGCCGACCTGGAATGCCGATGCTGCGCGCCGGTACGCGGCTGAATGCGCCGGATATCGCAATTATCGCCTCGGCCGGCCTGGCAAACGTGCTCGTGAGCCGGCAACCCCGCATCATGGTCGCCTCGACCGGTGATGAGTTGATCGAACCGGGCAGGCCGATCGCGCCACATCAGATCCGGCGCTCGAATGCCTATGCCATCGTGGCGGCCCTGACGGGACACGGCTTTCAGGACGTGGGAAACGACCACATTCTTGATGAGGAAACTTTGCTGCGGGAGCACCTGACGCGACATCTCGCCGCGGCGGACGCGCTCATCCTCAGTGGCGGTGTGTCGAAGGGGAAATTCGACTTTGTGCCGAAGGTACTGAAGGAGTTGGGCGTCGAGGAAGTCTTCTACCAGGTGGCGCAGCGGCCCGGCATGCCGATGTGGTTCGGTATGGCACCCCAGGGGTGCGCGGTGTTCGGCCTGCCTGGAAATCCCATCGCCACACTGGTGTGCCTGGTGCGATACGTCGTCCCAGCCCTTGTATCCGCGATGGGGGCCGAACGCATCTGGCCGATCCGCGTGGCGCTGGCCGCCCCTGTGGAGCGGGGTCGCACCATGGCGTCCTTCGTGCCGGTGAAGACCCGATACGACGCCCACGGGCAGTGCCTGGCGGAGCCGCGTTTACCCAATGGCTCCGGCGACTTCCTGGCACTGGCGGGCACGGACGGTTTCCTCGAACTGCCACCACAGTCCGGCCGCTACCCGGCAGGATTCATCGCCCCCTTCTACCGCTGGTAAGCCGCTCACGTGAAGGCGGAACCGGCCGCGACCGCCGCCAGGTCGGCACGCGTGTTGATGTTGGCAAAGGCACCCGCATCATCGAACCGGATCCGGATCGCACCCAGCTCCTGCAGCAGACGCCAGGTCGGGGGATGATTCCCGCCCTGGATGGCCTCGGTGACTTCGGCCAACGCACTGACCGGCCATAGCGCACACAGCGGCTGCGCACGTTCTTGTGTCTCAGCCAGCGCCGCGCCGGTGCCCGCCCCGGCAATCAAGCGGGTGAAAAGATCATCCGGCAGCAGCGGCGCATCGCAGGGACTGACCGCGAGGGCACGGGCTCCCTGTTCACGGGCCCACAGGAGCCCCGCCCTCACGCCCGCGAGCGGACCTAGCGGATCGCCCGGCAGGTCATACAGCAGCGGCAATCCCGCCGCTCGCGCCAGCTCTTCCGACCGGGTTCCGCGACGGACGCTGGCAGCGACCGTGGCACAGCTGCGCAGCAGGCGCAGTGCCGCCCACACGATGAGCGGTCGACCCGCCAGTTCAGCGGCGGCCTTCTCACCCTCGAAACGCAGCGAGCGACCGCCCGCCAGCACGAGGCCCACAACGGCACCCGCGGTAGGGGATTGTTTGAGGTTCGAAGTCATCGCCGCGACCCAATATACGCGAGCGCCTCTGCCTGCGGCATACTGCGGTCCCCTGGAGGATTCAGAACATGATCGGACGCAAAATCTGTACTCGATTGCTGCGCGGCGTGGTCACCGAGCTCGCTGCCGAGGCCGGCCCGGGACTGGGCCTCGAGATACAGCCGAGCTTCGGTGGGTCCGGCTCGATGCGGGAACGCCAGCTCGAAACGCAGGGACGCACCACCGTGCCGGGCCCCGCGGAGACGCCGCGGTGAACGCTGGACGCGTACTGGGTATTGTCGGCTGGAGCGGCGCGGGCAAAACCACGCTGATCACCAAACTGATCCCACTGTTTACCGGCCGTGGGCTGCGGGTCGCAACGCTCAAGCACGCCCACCATGCCTTCGATGTCGATCAGCCCGGCAAGGATTCTTACGAACACCGCAGAGCCGGCGCCTGCGAGGTCCTTGTGTCCTCGGCGCGGCGCTGGGTGCAGATGCACGAGGTGGGTGATGGCGCGGAGGCGTCACTTCCCGAGCTACTGCACAGGGTATCGCCGTGTGACCTCATTCTGGTGGAGGGCTTCAAGACGGCGCAGCACCTAAAGCTCGAGGTCTTTCGTCAGGCCAACGGCAAGTCGCCCCTGCATCCTGACGACGCACGCATCATTGCAATCGCGAGCGATCAGCCCTTTGCCGATGCCCGCATTCCCGTCGTCGACCTGAACGATATCCGGGCTGTCGCGGACATTGTTCAGCGCTGCGCCGCGCCACTGCAGTCAACACTCGCCGCATTGGCAGAACCTGCCGCCACTGCGTGAGCCCGCCTAGGCCATTTCCGCAGCCTCGCGCACCGGCGAGACGCGGGCCGCGCAGAACTTGAACTCAGGGATCTTGCCTGTGGGATCCAGAGCAGGATTGGTCAAGAGGTTCGCTGCGGCTTCGGCGTAACAGAACGGCATGAACACCATCCCGACCGGCACATCCCCGTCGGCACGCACCTTGACCTCAATGGCGCCGCGCCGCGTCTCGAGTTTGAGTTTGTCGCCCGGCGCGAGGTCCAGCCGATGCAACTCGCGCGGCGACAGAAAGACCATGGCCTCCGGCTCGAGCGCATCGAGCACGCCGGCGCGACGGGTCATCGAACCGGTATGCCAGTGTTCCAGCACGCGGCCGGTGGACAGGATCATCGGATAGTCCATGTCCGGCACCTCATCGGGCGGTCGAATGTTCGCAGGAACGATTTTCGCGCGACCGTTTGCGGTCGGAAATCCGTCGGTGAAGATGATGTCGTTGCCCGGCACATCGGGCGCATCAACCGGGTAGGTCACTGATCCTTCGCGCTGCACCCGCTCCCAGGTGATGTTGTTGAAGGAAGGCATGGTCAGCGCCAGTTCGGCAAAGACCTCGGCCGGACCCGAATACGTCCAAGGCAGCCCGAGGCGCTTGCCGATCTCCTGAATGATCCATAGATCCTGACGTGCCTCACCCGGTGGCTCGAGCACGGGATTACCGATCTGCACGCGCCGGTCGGTATTGGTGAAGGTCCCCGATTTCTCTGCGAACGCGGAGGCCGGCAGGACCACGTCTGCGTGAAAGGCGGTCTCGGTCAGGAACAGATCCTGCACCACAAGATGATCGAGCATCGCCAATGCCTGTCGCGCATGATTGAGGTCGGGGTCCGACATGGCCGGATTTTCCCCTTCCACGTACATGCCGTTGATGGTGCCGGCATGAATGGCGTTCATGATCTCCACGACCGTCAGACCCTTCTGCGGATCAAGCTTCTGGCCCCAGAGCGACTCAAACAGCTCGCGAACCACCGGGTTTTCCACGGACTGATAATCCGGATAAACCATGGGAATCAGGCCGGCATCGGATGCGCCCTGTACGTTGTTCTGCCCACGCAGCGGGTGAAGCCCCGCGCCCTTGCGGCCAATCTGGCCCGTCGTCAGCGCCAGCGCGATCAGGCAACGCGAATTATCAGTGCCGTGCACATGCTGACTGATGCCCATGCCCCAGAAAATCAGCGAACCTTTGGAAAGAGCATAGAGGCGGGCCACCTCGCGCAGGGTCTCGGCGTCGATACCGCATACCGGCGCCATCTTTTCCGGCGTGAAATCGACGATATTCGCTTTCAGCGCCTCGAAATTCTCCGTATGGGCGGTGATGTACTCCAGGTTGTAGAGCTTCTCGGTGATGATGACGTTCAGCATCGCATTGAGCATGGCGACGTCCGAGCCGGGCTTGAACGCCAGGTGCTTGTACGCGTGGCGCGAGAGTCCCTGACGACGCGGATCGATGACGATGAGCTTCGCGCCGTTCTGCTTGACGGCATTCTTGATGAAGGTCGCCGCCACCGGATGATTGATCGTGGGGTTGGCGCCAATGACGATGATGACTTCGGCGTCCATGGCCGCTTCGAACGGTGCCGACACCGCGCCGGAATTGAGCCCCTCCATCAGCGCCGCAACCGAGGAGGCATGGCACAGGCGCGTACAGTGGTCGACATTGTTCGACCCGAAGCCGGTCCGGACCAGTTTCTGGAACAGGTACGCTTCCTCGTTGGATCCCTTGGCAGAGCCAAATCCCGCCAGCGCCCGCGCACCCTTGGTGTCGCGGATCGACTTGAGTCCACCGGCGGCGCGATCCAGCGCCTCCTCCCAACTCGCCTCCCGGAAGTGAGTCCAGGGATTTTCCGGATCCACCTGGTCGTACGGGTCCTTGGCGACGTGATCGAGCCTGACCAGCGGCTTCGTCAACCGGTGGGGATGATGGATGTAGTCAAACCCGAAACGGCCCTTCACGCACAGGCGGTTGTGGTTGGCAGGACCGTCCCGGCCTTCCGCGTAGATGATCTTTTCATCCTTCACCTTGTAGGCGACCTGGCAACCGACGCCGCAGTAGGGGCACAGGGAATTCACCGACCGATCCGGATAGACCGTGCGGGTCTGGTTCTCGTCAAGATACGCAGCAGGCATGAGCGCGCCGGTCGGACAGGCCTGGACACATTCGCCACACGCCACGCAGGTGGATTGCCCCATCGGATCGTCGAAGTCGAACACGATCTTCGCTTCGTGCGACCGATAGGCCATGCCGATCACATCATTCACCTGAACTTCACGACAGGCGCGCACGCACAGATTGCACTGAATGCAGGAGTCCAGATTGACGCGCATGGCAGGATGGCTCACATCCGGCAGCCAGCGTGCACTGGCAGGGAAACGGCTTGCCGTCACCGCGACAAAATCGGCCTGCTGCCAGAAATGCGAGGTAGGGTCGTGTGAGGATGCCCGTTCTGGCTGGTCGGCCACCAGCAACTCCATCACCATGGCGCGCGCCTTGGTCGCACGCTCCGTGGCCGTCTTCACCTTCATCCCAACGCCGGGTACGCGCTTGCATGAGGCTGCCAACACGCGCTCGCCCTCGATTTCGACCATGCATGCGCGACAATTACCATCCGGACGGTAACCCGGATCGGGTTTGTGGCACAGATGGGGGATGTGCGTACCGGCGCGCTGCGCCACGGCCCAGATGGTCTCGCCCGGCCTCGCTTCGACCTGCTGGCCGTCCAGTTCAAAGATGATTCCCGGATTCTCGAGATTCTTGGCGTTGATCTGACCCGTCGGGATGACGCCGGCTTCGCCGCCGGCCTTGGTGCCCTGGGAGTAGGTACCGCCCGCTGCCGGGTTGGCCGCTGGCGCCGGGCCACCGGCGTCCTGATTGCCGGGCGCACGGACGGTCCTGGGTGCCTCCGGCGCGTGCCGATCATCGGGATTACTGCTCATGATTCACCTACTTCGTTGCAACCAGCCGGGCGGCTGGAAACAACTCCGGAAAGAAACGAATGATGCTCGTCAGCGGATTGGATGCAGCCTGACCCAGACCACAGATGGAGGCATCGCGCAGGCATTGCGATAACTCGCCCAGCAGCGCGGTGTCCCATATCCCCTGCTCCATCAGCGCGCGAGCCTTCTGCGTGCCGACGCGGCACGGCGTGCATTGGCCACAGGACTCATCTTCGAAGAAGCGCATTAGATTGAGCGCCGCTGCGCGTACATCGTCCTGGTCCGACATCACGATGACGGCTGCCGACCCGATGAAGCAGCCGTGCTTCTCAAGGGTGCCGAAATCCAGCGGAATGTCATTCATGGTCGCCGGCAAAATGCCGCCGGAGGCACCTCCCGGGAGGTAGGCCGCGAAGATGTGGCCCTCGCTGATGCCCCCGCAATATTCGTCGATCAGTTCCTGAATCGTCAGTCCGGCAGGAGCCAGCTTGACGCCCGGGTCTTTGACGCGGCCGGACACTGAGTACGAGCGCAGCCCGAACCGTCCGTTGCGCCCATGGCTTTTCCACCAGGCAGGACCGCGTTCGATGAGGTCGCGAACCCAGAACAGTGTCTCAATATTGTTCATCAGCGTCGGACGGCCGAACAGTCCGACCTGAAAGGGGTATGGCGGCTTGTGCCGGGGAAGGCCTCGTTTTCCTTCCAGGGATTCCAGGAGCGAGGACTCCTCGCCGCAGATATAAGCTCCGGCACCGCGACGCAGATGCAGCTCGGGGCCGCCGGGCGGAAGCTTTGCGATTTCGGTGGCGAGGATCTGACGGGCGATCGGATATTCGTCGCGGATGTAGATATACACATCCGATGCCTCCACGACGTGCGCTCCGATCAGCATGCCTTCCAGGAACCGATGAGGATCCGTGTTCAGGTAGTACTGGTCCTTGAACGTTCCCGGCTCACCCTCATCGCCGTTCACGGCCATGAGCCGCGGTCCCGGCTCGCCGCGTACCGAACGCCATTTGCGGCCTGTCGGGAAGCCCGCGCCGCCAAGGCCCTTCAACGCGCCATCATCCAGCACCTGCAGGATCGCATCGACCGTGAGGTCACCGGAGCGCAGACGCTCCAGGGTCTGATAGCCACCGGCACCGCGGTAGGTCTCGTAGTCGACATAGTCCGGAATGTGCGGATGGGTGTCGGCGTGCGCCACCGCTGACTTGACGGACGCGACATCCGCGCGCTTCAGAAAATTATGACCCACTTCCACTGCCGGTGCGAAATCACACAGGCCAACGCACGGCGCCCTGATCACACGAACGCCCGGGCCCAGGGTTTCCTGCAGCGAACTCAGGAGTTTCTCTGCGCCGAGCATGGCGCATGTCAGGCTGTCGCAGACGCGGACCGTCAGTGCGGGAATCGGTTGCTCGTCCTCTTTTACGACGTCGAAGTGCGCGTAGAACGTGGCGGTCTCGAACACTTCCGCAAATGCCAATCGCATCTCCTCGGCGAGCGACGCCAGATGCGCGGCCGAGATCTGCCCGAACTCATCCTGAATGAGGTGCAGATATTCGATCAGGAGGTCGCGCTGCCGCGGCCGGTCCCCCAGCAGTGCCCTGACCTGCAGCGTGGCGCGCGGATCGACGGTGCGCCCCTTGGGCACCGATCGCGCCCGTGCCTTGCCCCGGCCGGGGTGTTCGAATTTACGGACTTTCCCGAAGTCTCCCGGGGTTTCGCTATTGCTCATAGAGGCAGATTTTCGATCCTGGGGTTTGTCATCTCAGGCTACTTTACCGGAGGGTCGCCCACCGAATCACTTTCACTCCCCCCTGCGCGCGGCTCCGCGGTGCCTGGAAGTGTCCCTCTCTAGGATATCTCATTGTTTTTATTAGTGGAACAGTGCAAAACGGCTCTCGGACCGTAAACGCACTTATGCCGGCCTCGGCCGCCCTAAGGCGTGGCCGCATACGGGATCGAAACCGTGCCCGTCTTTACTGTGCCGGAGTCATTGGTATAGGTGAATCCGAGCGCCACTGTGCCGCTGGCCGGATTCGGCGGCGCGTACGTGAGGGCGAGCTGGCAGCTGCCGGCGGTGCTCACGCTCGCACAGGTAAAGCTGCTCGACGTGCTACTCCAGCCGGCAGGCAAGGAACTCAATCCGGAAGTCACCGACAAAGCCGTTGCGGGATTGCCATCGTCGGTGGCAAATGAAACCGTGAGCGACGTACTGCTGCCTGTCATGACGGCAAGCGAAGTCGGATTCGGTGCTCCGACAACGCTGTCGTTGGTGGTGGCACGATACGGGACTGCGATCGAGCCACTCTTCGATTCACCGGCATCGTTCAGGTAGGTATAGCCCAGAGTCAGCGTCCCACTGGCGGCCGCAGTGGGCGCATAAGTCAGTGGCAGCTGACAAGTGCTCCCCGCGCTGACGCTCGAGCAGGTGAAACTGCTCGAAGCGCTGCTCCAGCCGGGCGGCAAGGCGGCCAGTCCCGAGGTCACAGCCAATGCGCTTGCGGGATTGCCATCGTCGGTGGCAAACGAAACGGTCAGCATCCCACTGGTGCCAGCGACCACGGCAAGCGGGGTCGGGCTCGGCGCCCCCAGTATGCTGTCGTCGGTGGTGGCGCGATAGGGAACGTTGATCGAGCCGCTTTTGGTCTCTCCTGCATTATTCAGATAGGTGTAGCGCAGCGTCAGTGTTCCACTGGCAGCCGCAACAGGCGCATACGTAAGAGGCAGTTGGCAGGCCGTGCCATTGGCAACGCCGGCGCACGAAAACGCATTGTCGACACTCGTCCAGCCCGCCGGCAGCGATGTGAGATCCGTCGTCAACTGCAGCGAGGTGGCGGTACGGGTGTCGTCGGTGGTGAACGTGACCAGCACGCTCGGCGTGACTTCAGCCACGATGGCATCGACCGGCCCCGAGGGAGCCGCCGTCGCGACGACATTGTCGTTGGTCGTCGCGGCATACGGGATATTCAGAAATCCGGTGGTGAACGCGCCCCCAGGACTCGTGTAGCCGTATTCCAGCTGCAGCGTGCCGCTGGTCAGAGCCGTGGGTGCGTAAGTGAGCGCCAGCTGACAACCATTGCCGCTACTGATCGTGCCGCACTTGAAACTGCTGACGGTGCCACTCCAGTCAGCCGGCAGCGCCGATGGGGATGACAGCAGCGCGAGGTCGCCGGCGGATTGACCATCATCGGTGGTAAAGGTGACGGTCACTGGCTGAGTACCCGTCTCCTGGACCGCGTTGATCTGGCCCGCGGGCGAGACCGTCGCGATGACGTTGCCCTCGGCGGCCGTGGAATACGGGATGTTGATGGCACCCGTGCGCGCCGTGCCGGAATGATCCGTGTAGCCGTAGTTCAACGTCAGCGTGCCGCTGCCGGCAACCACCGGCGCGTAGCTCAGCACCAGTTGGCAGCCGCTGCCGTTGCTGATGACCCCGCAGGAGAAACCGGGCGTCGTGGTGCTCCAGCCACCCGGCAACGAGGCCAACACCGACAGCATTGTCAGGCCAGTCGCCGCATTGCCATCGTCGGTCGTGAAATTCACGCTGACGGATTGGGTTCCTACCCCGCTCGCAGCGGTGACCTGGCCGATCGGCGCTGCCGTGGCGACAACGTTGTCGCTCGTGGTTCCTGCGTACGGAATGCTAAGCGTGATGAGCGGCGGGGAGTTGGCGTCTCCGGCGTAGACATAACCGATGCTCAGGGTTCCCGTCTCGATGGCCGTTGGTGCGTAGGTCAGTGTCAATACGCAATTGCTGCCGGAGCTGGTCACGGTGCACGCAAAATCGTTCGGACCACTCCAATCAGGCGGCAGTGTGGTGTTGGAGAGCCCCAGCCCGGATATCGGGCGCGCATCCGCGGATGTAAATGCGACGGTGATGGTCTGTTTTGCGCCCGGGACCACGGAGACCGTCCCGGCCACGGACGGCGTCGCGTTCACGGTGTCGGCGGGTGCCGGCGGCGTATTGCCGGTGCTGTTGGCGAAGCCGGAGACACCCCCGCCGCCGCCGCTGGTGGTAGCGGTTGAGCCTGTGCTGCCAACCGCAGTGCCGGAGCTGGACACATCGAGATTGCAGGCAGCCAACAGCGATAGCGCCGAGGCGCCGAGCAGCACCCGCTGGAATGATGGCATTGACCCCGTCTCCCCGAAACTTCACGAACTTCAGTACGACCGGATCGAAGGTAACAAGTGAGGCCGAATCAAGCGCGCACGGACTCGTGAACTGTGTCACGGAAACTTCGCAGGTCGCTCGCAAGCGACAAAACGCAAACCCCGACGGTTGCTGCTTCAACTTAATTGCGTCGCTCAGCGACGACGCCTTGGTACTTTGCCGATTCTGGGATCCCTTGCGACGATCAACGCGCAGGCGGCGAGCGATGCCTGCTCGAAATCCGCAGCGTCGGCAGGAATGACCTGCCAGTTGGTTACGCCCTTGCCCAACAATCGAATAGACCGCAGGTGCGGGAACAGCCGCTGCAGGCTCGCGTGGTGCGGGGCTGATGTCGCCAGCCACACGCCGTTGTCGGCGGGCGCATCTTCCCGGTCGCGCAGAATGAGAACGATCTTCTCCCCGACATATACGGCGAGACAGCCAAACATCAGCCGGGTAGTGGGAGCCAGTGACGCAAGTGCATCAAACACGAATTCGTGGGGCGTGACCGGCCGCCGCTTGGCGACGAAGCTGGATTCGTCGAAGGAAATTCGACTAGGGTTGCGCCGTCGCGGGGAGTGCTTGCGCCTGGACGGAACTGGCTTCTGCATATTCGCGACACCTTGGAGATTTCCTGCGCGCCGAGTCTTCTGAATCGGCTATTGTAAGCCTAGGGAAATCTGGCATTCTTCGATGCCATAAAATGACGGGATCAGCCTCGATGACATTCCTGAAATTCGCCGCCGCCTCCCGCCAGTCAGGATTTCGGCCAGTTCGACTATGGTCTCTTTGACACGATCATGGCCGTGAACGTGCGGGGTCCGCTGATGGTCATGGAAGCATTCGCGGCTAACGTGAAGGCCAGCCGGCAAAAGAAGTTCGTGGCGATCAGCTCTACGGTCGGGTCACTGGACCAGCCATTCCCGGGAACGACCGCCATCTTTTATCGCACGAGCAAGGCGGCCTTGAACAAGGAAATGCAGACTCTGGCTCTGGTATTGAAGCATGCTGGAGTCAGCGTTGTGATGATTCATCCCGGGCAGGTCAGAACCGAACGGCTCACGATCGCAGATTCGGGCCATTTCATGCGCTACGGCGGCGTGCCGTTGCCCTGGTAGGGGAGTGCTGACACCATGCGAACTGTTGCCACGATAAGCGCCTGCGCTGCGCTGCTGCTCACGGCGATCTTTCTCGACGGCTGCGGTGGTGGCCCTGCCATGGACTCGCGCGCGGCGGATGAAAAGGCGTTGCGCGACCTGGTTGACCGCACCGTCGCGGCGGCCGGCAGGCGTGACTTCGCGACCTATGGCAAGTACTACGCGCCAAAGACGACCCTTGCCCTGCCCGGACGGCCGATCACCGAGACTGCCGGACCCCAGAAAATCGAACTCCCGGCCGGCTACGCCATCAAGATGGTAACGGTCAAGACGGAGATCTCCGATGGCGGGGATCTCGGTTACGCATTGGGGACCTATGAGCAGACGGCGCCGGATAAGTCCGGGGTGCTGACGAACAGCGTCGGAAAGTGGATGAGTGTCTTCAAAAAGCAGCCGGATGGCTCGTGGGGTGCGGTGGCCGACACTTTCAACGTCGATCCGCCGAACTAAGACGACCTTACCAGCCCAAGAGCGCCACCGGCAGTAGCGCGCACGCCGCCGCGACTACCTGTGTCGCCAATACCGGCCACGTCCGGTGCCAGGATCGCCTCAGCCATCTGGCCGCGAACCACGCGATCAGCGGCAACTGACCCACCATCAGCAACTGCCAGATATGAGCGGCGGCACCTTCGTCGGCCTCGGGCGCGGAGCCGTGCACCCCCATTTGGAGAAGCACCACTCCCAACGCCGAAGCGGACATGGCCACCGGAATCCATGCACTGGGCTTTCGCAACGCGGCTGTATCCATAAAGGCACTCCGGTCACAAGATCGGCATGTGCCCTATGCTACACTTTGCGCGGCAAAGTGAAAGTCGGCGCGCTGCCAAACCGGGTGTAAGGGGTGGTGCCGCACCGCTAAGGCGCGGGTCCCAGTTCAGGGAATTCGGCGTACGCCGCCGCGATGGGAATTGCGAAGCCAATTCCGGTCACGCCGCGCATGACCATGGAATTGATGCCGATCACCCGGCCCTGATCGTTGATCAGCGGTCCACCGCTATTGCCGGGATTGATCGGCGCGTCCGTCTGCACATAGGGCTTGCCATTCACTTCCCGAAGGCCGGAAACCACGCCCGTGGTGACGGTGTAGGCAAGTCCGGAAGGATTGCCAATGGTGTACACGCGCTCACCCACCTGCGGGGCAGTGCCGACGGCGGCCTTGATGAAGGGACAATGATCTGCGGGCAGGCGGATCAGGGCCAGATCGGCGTTCTCGGAGAGTTGTGCGTGCAGGGCCTCGAAGTGAGTGCCATCCGGCAGGGTCACCGAGAAGCCGCTGCGATCGCCCTCTTTCACCTTTGCCGTGATGTTCGCATCCACCTGTTGTGGCAGCGTGGCCAGCGTCTGCTGCATCTGCCGCAGGCGCTCATCCAGCTGCAGCTGCTCAAGATTGGTGCCGGGCTGACCCGCCAGAACCCGGCGGCGCAGCTGGGCTGCATAGATGGCGCTCATGAGCCGCTGCTGGGTCGTGGCCAGGGCATTTTGCATGTCCGGGTTTCCATCCACGCTCGCAGCAACCCGAGCGCCGTCGGTCTCAACGACATGGCGGTTGGTAATGACGTGGCAATCCGCGTCCAGGATGAATCCGGAACCCAGCCCCCAGGAGGTGCGGATGAACACGGTGGCACTACGGGCAGCCTCGATGGCGCTGACACCACTCGAGTCGGAATGGGCTGCCGGAGGGTTGCTCAGCACTTGCGCAGTCGCTTGGACCGGCGCCGCAGCAGCGCTGGATTCGGCGACCGCGGGAACCTGCACCATGGGACTCTGGCGCATCAGATGGTAGACCAGCGCAGCCGCGGCGACGGCGGCCAGCGCCACCGTTCCGAGCCCAAATCCGTGCGACTGCGGAGCGGACGGCGCAACCTCTCGGCCCGTCGGCCCTGGAGCAGACAGCTTGGCGAAATAGACGCCGCACGATGCGCATTTCACCGTGTCGTCCTGGCTGTGACCGCATTTGGGGCAGTCCATCGTCGCCTTATAGCACTCCCACCGCCTGTGCCGGCGTGTGACGGGTCACAACACTACCGCCGTACGTCAATCCGGTGACAGCGGCCGGTCGGCTCGGTCCCTTCGCAGCTGAACTCGTCGGCCCCGCATTCGTATCTGATCCAGGTCTTTGCCGGAAAGTGGACTTCCAGGAAGGTTCGGCCGCCGAGTGTTACTCCCTCCCGGTGAAAGGTGTGGCCAATCCATGTGGCGACCGAGGTACAGACCCCGAACATCCATTCCCGAGCAATATTGCCGATGAACAGGGCCGTCAATGCAGAGCCCGCCCAGAGCGCAACCAACAGTTTTCCATGCGAGGTTGAGCTCGTCTGAACCGCCAATGACAGGATGCCAAAGCAAACCCCGCAGCCAATGAGGCGGCACACCAGTCCCACGAGGTGGTACGACCTTATGCTCAGGGGCAGGGGCAGAACTTCGAATGAAACCCACCGCACCAGACAAATCGCGGCCCGCGATGTTGCACGAAAAATATCCATGATCGTCTGATTGAGAGTAGAGCGGTCGGTGTTGTCGCCGTGTTAGTTTTTGGCGACCCACATGCCAGTCGCCACCGGAGAATCAACCCAAAGCTTTTCATCACGCCGGCATAACGCTGAGGCCGATAGCATGGCGGGGCTGCTCCGGAAGGTGCGGGAGGCATTCATGGTCAACACAACCGTCGCGGGCTCAGTGGTTCTCGCGCTCATAGCAGCCGGTAATCGGATACGTCGGCTATTGAGAATCGCCATACGAAGGGCCGCGCATCGATACGAGCAATGGCCAACGGCCCGGTAACTGCTCTTTTGACGAGCAGGGCATGCGCACTTTCATGCGGTGGCTCGGCGGGATCCCCGGCAGCGGAATCAATCGCATCGCCCTTTCAACGGCGCTGCGCGCCACCCTTGCCACCGGCGTGCCCCTGGCGGTTCTGCCGCATTTCGAGCTAGGCAGGACTGCGTATCCGGCGGTGCTCGGGGCACTGGCCACCTCGATGGTCGATGTGGGTGGACCCTATCGAACTCGCCTGTTGACCCTGCTCGCACAGGCCTCCGGCGGTCCTTGCCTTTTGATGCTGGCGACCGTTGCGGCGACCCAAGAGCAGACTAACCTTCCGGCTTGGGGATCGGACCAGGCACTGCAGAGGATACTGTTTCTGCACCATCCTTCGTTTCTTCATCCAAGATCTCGATGTCCGCCGGGCTACTGCCCTCACCGAGGCTGCGCTCGTAATCCGCGCCGTTGATGAAGAGCCGCTTGCTGTCGATCCGCGGTGACCACGGCTCGCGATCCTTCTCATCCTTCTCTGTCATAAGCCAGCTCCATTGTCCCGTACTTGCCCAACATACAAGAAAACCCAGGCTAGCAACGATCGTGCGCACCCTCTTGTACAGGAAGGGACAAATTGTATTTTTGTGCTCACGCTTCCTGCGCCGTTGCCAACCTCAGAGTTTGGAACCGCCATCGATGTGAATGCTGTCACCGGTAATCCAGCGCGCTTCATCAGACGCGAGGAACGCCACCACCGGAGCAATGTCGTCGGGCTCGGCCATGCGCTTCAGGGCCTGCATCGCAAGCGTGGCTTCACGCCCCGCCTCACTCTTGGTGAAATTGGACATCTCGGTATCAACGACACCGGGAGCAACCGCATTGACGCGGACGCCCCTCGGGCCCAGTGCGGCGGCGAAATGCTTCACGATCGCTTCGATCGCGCCCTTGGTCGCGGCATAAGCCGACAGCGTGCCCACTGAGGCGCGGGCAGCGAGCGAGGAGGTAAAGATGACACTGCTTCCCTTGCACAGTGCAGGCAGCAGTTGCTGTACCAGAAAGAACGGTGCGCGCACGTTGACGGCGAATTGCTCGTCGAAGTCCTCAACCGTCGTGGCTTCTATGCTCGCTGACCTGGAAATGCCCGCGTTGGCGACCAGGATATCCAATCGTCCGCCGACGATCTGACGGACGTGTTCCGCCAGGATATGCGCGGCCTCGGGTTTGCGCAGGTCGGCGCCCACCTTTTCAGCCTTGCCGCCGCCCTTGCGGATTGCAACGACAACGGCCTCTGCCTCCTTCTCGCCGCTGCTGTAGTGGACCAGCACCTGGGCGCCGGACTGCGCCAGGGCGAATGCGATGGCGCGTCCAATGCCGCGCGAAGCGCCGGTCACAAGAGCCGTTTTTCCATTTAGGTTACTCATGGTTTAAGCGTTCATTCCGCCGTCGACGGTGAGATTCGCGCCGGTGATATACGACCCTTCCGGACCTACGACGAGCGCTACCATGGCGGCGATATCCTCTACATGCCCGTAGCGGTTGAGCGCAGTGGCGGCCTTCTGGGGCACCGCCCAATCGCCCGCCGCCGGATTCAGTTCCGTGTCGATCGGACCGGGCTGGACATTATTTACCGTGATGCCGCGGCTGCCGATTTCGCGAGCCAACGCCTGCGTGAACATTTTCACGGCCCCCTTGGTGCCCGCATAAGGGACGAGCCCGGGCGCCGCGACCCGCTCGCCGACGGCAGAGCCGATCATGACGATGCGCCCGCCACTCTTCATGTGCTTCAGCGCCGCCTGCGTTGCGACCATTACGCCGCGGAAATTGATGTTGATCACGCGATCCATCTCCTCAAGCGTGGTCTCCTCGAAGGGTTTCGGAATCGCCGTGCCGGCATTGTTCACCAGCACGTCGAGGCGTCCAAAAGTCGTGAGGGCCGTTTCGATGGCGCTCTGAACCGCTTTGGCGTCGGCGGCGTCGGCTTGGATCGCGATTGCCGTTCCGCCTTCGCGCTGAATCGCTGCGATTACCGCCGCTGCCGCTGCGTGGTCCTTTGCATAGGTGATGGCCACTTTGGCACCATCCGCAGCCAGTCGTTTCGCGATAGCCGCGCCTATGCCTCGTGAACCGCCGGTAACAACTGCCACTTTTTCGGCCAAGCTGGACATGGGATCTCCTTATGACGATAACGTCAACAATAACAGTGACTTGTGTCACGGAAGCTGCTTTGCTGATGGCGACTGTAGACTGACGCCGCGCGCATGAAAAAGACCTTGTAAGCTCCAGGGCATACCCGGGAAGCATGGAAGAGCGATGGAACTGAGACATCTGCGTTACTTTGTCGCGGTGGTGGAAGAAGGCAGTTTGACGACGGCGGCGGGGCTGCGGCTGCACACCTCCCAACCTTCCTTGAGCCGGCAGATTCGCGACCTCGAATACCAGGTCGGCGTCCAGCTGCTCTCCCGCAGCGTGCGTGGCGTAGAGTTGACCGCCGCCGGCAAGGCCTTTCTCGATCATGCACGGCTGGCTCTCGCGCAGGTCGATGCGGCGGTGGACGCGGCGCGCAAGGCAGCGCAGCCTGCGCGAAAGACTTTCGCCATCGGCTTCCAGACCGGTCACGAGATGAATTGGTTACCGCGGGCGATGCACGTATTGCGCGACGAGATGAAGAACATCGAGGTCACGATCTCGAGCGACTACTCCCCTGATCTTGCCGAGGCGCTGTTTCGGGGGCGAATTGATGTGGCCTTTCTGCGCCCCGAGCCGGCCTTCGACCTGGGCTACGAGATAGTGGACCACGAGCCGCTGGTCGTCCTCATGCCAAGCGATCACCCGCTTACGGCGCGCGAGTCAATTCATCCACGGGAACTCAGCGGCGAAATCTTTATCGGTGGCTCGAACAAGGCGAGCGTATTGCGCCGCGTGACCGAGGAGTATTTGCGGCGTGAGGGACTCAGCATCAGGCTGGATCACGGCGTCGACAATCTTGCGATGGCCATGTCCCTGGTGGCCTCGACGCGTGGACTGGCGTTGATGCCGGCTTATGCGAAGAACCTGCTGCCCTGGTCCGTGGTCAGCAGACCGCTGGCAGGAGATGCGCCGACGATCGATCTTGCGGTCGGCTACAGCAAAGCCAACCGCTCTTCGGTCCTCAAGGTTTTTCTCTCCAGGCTTGGAGAACTCCGGTCAAAGGTGATGACCTCAGGCGAGACTTAATCGGCCAGCGACCATACAGATGTCTCTGGGCGATTCGCGGCCTCAAGGAGTATATACTTTTTAGTATATACTCTGTATTCTTCCGCCGTGACACCCAAGACAGCGAAGATATTCACGAATGGTGGCAGCCAGGCGGTACGCCTTCCGGCCGAGTTCCGTTTCGAAGGCATGGATGAGGTTTACGTCCGTCGGGATACGGTGACCGGCGAGGTCATCCTTTCCGCAAAACCCGCCAGCGGCGCCTGGCTGGATTTCTTCGCGTTACGTGATCAAGCCCGGGTTCCGGACGATTTCATGGCGGACCTGCCTTTGAAAGACGCCGTGAACCCCCTGGCCTCTCACGGGGACCCGTGATGTCGCTGTATATGCTGCATACGGACATCGCAGCAGATCTGATCCACGGTAAGGCGCCCGCACTCGATAGCCGCATCGCCGCCACTGCGCCGCAGGAGCTGTGCATATCCGCAGTTACGCGTGGTGAACTGCTGTGCGGATTATCCCAGCAGTGGCTGAGGAAAAGACACGAGGGTACGGGTCGCACCCTGGAGGAGGTCGGCAGGCAGTTCGATATCACACGCGATCACATCAGATCCTCGCAGCAGACCCACCCCCTCTCGAGGCTAGTCGATGAGTTCCTGACTCGTGTGTCATGTCTGCCGTGGGACGCCGCAGCGGCGGGGCACTATGCAATGATCGCAGTCACCTTGCATCACTCCGGCACACCGATCGGCAACATCGACACGATGATAGCCGGTCACGCCATGGCCGTTGGCGCCGTGCTCGTTACGAATCGGGAAAGCCGCTTCGCTCGCGTCGCCGGACTGAATCTAGAGGACTGGACAGTCGCCTGAGCGGCAGAAAACAAGTAGTCGCACGCAGAACCTAAGGGGCTACCCAGCCCATTATAGGCACCGAACTGATGGAATTCTTCGGGCTGCCTTGGATCACGCGATCGGTATAGGACACGTATACGAGCACGTTCCTGCCGCGATCAAAGAAGCGCACCACGTGCAATTGCTTGAACAGCAGGCTGCGCCGCTCGTCGAATACAGTCTCACCATCCTGCAGTTTACCCGTGATATGGATCGCACCAATCTGGCGGCACGCGATGCTGACATCGCTCGTATCCTCTGCCACTCCCAGCGCGCCTTTGATGCCGCCAGTTACCGCCCGGCTGATGTGGCAGGCAACACCTTGCACTTTCGGATCATCGAACCCGTCCACCGCGATTCGATCGTTGGGTCCCAATAACCGAAAGCGGGTGCTTACCTCACCTGTCGCACCCCGCTCCGGGCGACTCCATATCCACACTGCAAGGACCAGCACCAGCAGTCCTGCACCTATTCCTACCACCAGGGCAAATTTTCGCATTGAAGTCACCGAGGTAGAAACTGTTGCCGAATTGCACAAGGTGTTCAAGTGACTGGGCACAGACCAGGGTCCGCGTGTCCAGAACTTAGGCGCCCGCCGGCGCCGATATAAGGAATAGAATATAGCTCAACGCTCAAAAGGGTATGGCATGCGATTAATCCACAAAACAATTCTAACCTGTGCTGTGGCAGTCACATGCGGTTGCGCCGGGGTGCCCCAGCGCTCGAATGCGCCCGCGAGCGACTGGCCCACCTTCGGCGGCAGCAATGCGCGAACCAATGCCAATATGGCGGCGACGAAGATCACCGCGGCCAATGTGGGCTCCATGGTGCGCCAGCAGGTGACGATCTCCGCGCCTATCGATGCCGGACTCATTTATCTGAGCGGCGTAAAGGTCAATGGCGCGTCGCACGACGTTTTCTTCGGGACCACCAACGTGGGCAGGACCGTAGCGATCGATGCCAACAATGGCAAGGTGCTGTGGGAGTACGCGCCTCCCGGTTTCAATGAAGTCGCTGCGGCGACCGGCACCGCGATGGGCTCGCGGGGCCTGATCGTCAAGCAGATCACCAATTCGACACCGGTCGCGGACGGCAACCGGCAATTCATCTATGCGGCATCCGCGGACGGCAAGGTCACCAAGATCTCGATCGCCGATGGCAAGGCCGTGTGGAGCACTGCGGTGACCCGGATGCCGAACATGGAGAAGTTGGATTCGCCATTGTCATTCGTCCGGGGAGACGTGCTGGTGCCCACTGCCGGCTATGTGGGAGATACGCCCCCATACCAGGGCCACATTGCGGTGCTCGATGCGAATACGGGAGCCATACGCAAGGTGTGGAATTCGCTCTGCAGCGATCGCGCGGAGCTGTTGGAGCCGGCCTCATGCGCCCAGGCCCAGTCCGCCATCTGGGGCCGCGCAGGTATCGTGGTTGTACCCGGCACCGGCAATCTACTGTTCGCCACCGGCAACGGGCCGTGGGACGGCAAGACCGCATGGGGCGATGCCGTGATCATGCTGGACCCCGGCGCAACGAAGATGCTGGGCAATTGGACGACTACGAACAACGAGGAGCTGAACAAGAAGGACCAGGACGTCGGCTCCACGTCTCCGGTACTGCTGGGCGATGGTTATATTGCCCAGGGTGGAAAAGACGGGACGATCCGGGTCCTGAACATGAACGTCATCAAGGGAACGGCCCCTCATCAAGGTGGCGAGCTGCAGGTCGTGGACGTTCCCGGCAAGACGCAGCTGCTGTCCGCTTCCGCCACCGCAAAGATCGACGGGACGACATACCTGTTCGCGTCCACCGGTCGTGGCGGCACTACGGCATGGACCTTTGGCGCGGACCACCAGCTCAAGGAAGCCTGGAAGAGCAAGACCGGTGGCAATACACCGTTCTACGCGGGCGGTTTGCTCTACATCTTTGATCCGGCGCCAAGGGGCGCCAAGTTGCACGTGTTCGACGCGGTCAGCGGCAATCCGGTCGCCGAACTCGACAGCGGCGGCGGACACTGGAACAGTGCAATCGTTGCGGACAATCGCATCGCGCTGCCCGAAGGTGCAATCAGCGGCTTTGGCTTCGTCGGCGGACGACGCCCGGGCGCCCCCGGCGCACCCGCGGCGGCGGCTCCAGTTGCACCACCTGCTCAACCGCAGGCAATCCAGCCCGGAATCGTCGATATTTGGCGCCTGCCCTGAGCGGAACCCTCGGCAGGCGCGAACTTCGCCATCGCGCCTGCCGCTTCCTGGGCGGTGGTGAAAACGCTATTTTGCGTCGCCGCCCAAGGACTGAAAGTAGGCGATGACGTTGTCGCGGTCCTTCTTCACCGGAATAGGCAGCGCCATCGTGGTGCCGGGCACCGTCATCGCGGGATCCGTCAAAAAGCGATCCAGGGTTTCCAGGTTCCAGACGAGTTTCGAATCAGTGAGCGCCTTGGTGTAGGCAAACCTTGTGTCCCCGACCCCCGCGGGCCGCCCGAACACCCCGACCAAGGACGGGCCTATTTCGCCACCCCCATCGCCGGGCTCGGCGCTATGACACTGCCTGCACGTCTGGCTGAAGTAAGCCTTGCCTGCGGCTGCATCTCCCGGGTCGGCTGCATAGGCGGCGCCAATCGCAAACAAAATCAAGGGCGCAGAGAACATGCGAACCGACATGAAGTTTCCCTGGCGTTGCAGATGCGTTGGCAGCAATTTATAACCTCAAAGAGGCATCGATGCCAAGGCTCAGGTAATCGGATCGGTCGGGATTAGTCTGCCTAGACCCGCTCAGGTGGCACCCGGAAACGAAGTGACAATCGTCTTTCCATTTGGGAGCTGGCAGTCCCCCTGACCGCCGCCCGCCATGCCATCCGTTGGATGCGCGAGCAAGAATTTACAGCGGATATGTTTGCCCTCCGGATCGGCGAGATTGGCAACTACGCGGCCGGAGTAGTGCGTGACGAAATCCGTGCCACCGTCAAGACCGCCGTCCCAGTAATCCCAGCCGCCGAATCCCCAGCCTGGGCTCCACCCCTCCCACAAAGACCCGAGACTGTCGACCGTGGTATCGGTAGTGATCTGAAAATAGGAGCCCATGTAGACACTGCCATCCGGCAGTGCGGCGTGCATGCTGCCACTTACACCATTTGAGCTTTTCCAACTGAACTGAACCGGGGTGCCGCCGGTTGCCGTCGTCCCTAAACCCGTGCCCATCGTCGTGCATCCAGCGAGGACGAAAAGAGGCAGCAGTGCGCCAAGATTGGATAGTGCCGGATAATTCATTGCAGTTCTCCCAATGCCGTATGAGATAGCGGTGCGCATTGCCGCGTACCGTCCGATATCAACCCTAGCGATCGCGCCGCGGGCAGGATTGCAGGGAAATGGACGGTATGTATCATCCTGCTCTTTGCGTGCTTCCAAGATTCCCGCGTTGTTCGAGCGCCGTCGAAATATCCAATCGCGCACTCCAATTCAAGAGGTTTGTCGCCCCAGACGACACACTCCCTGCTTCACGACTGCACCACGCAGTCGTAATTTCAAGGAGTGGCGTCGATGACAAGATTAGTAGCGGACCAATTCATCGAGACCCTGGTCGCGGCAGGCGTGAAGCGGATTTACGGTGTCGTCGGCGACAGCCTCAACGGGCTGACGGATGTCATCCGGCGTCGCGGTGACATTGAGTGGGTACATGTCAGGCACGAGGAGACGGCTGCGTTCGCCGCGGCCGCCGAGGCACACGTCACCGGTAAACTCGCCGTGTGCGCCGGTAGTTGTGGGCCTGGCAATCTACATCTGATCAACGGTCTGTTCGATGCGCACCGGTCCCGCGTGCCGGTGCTGGGAATTGCGGCACAGATCCCGTCTTCAGAGATCGGTGGCGGCTACTTTCAGGAGACGCACCCGCAGACTCTCTTTAAGGAATGCAGTCATTACTGCGAACTGGTCTCTAGTCCCAACCAAATGCCCCGCACGCTGGAACTTGCCATCCGTGAGGCCGTCGGCAATCGCGGTGTGTCGGTCGTCGCGATTCCTGGCGATATCGCACTCCAGCCAGCGGAGGACGCGCCCCTGGTCAAGAGCGCAAGCCTGCTGCCGGCTGCACCGGTGGTAGTCCCCGCGCGGCAGGAGCTCGGAGAACTGGCCACCCTTCTCAATGGCGGCTCGCGGGTCACGATCCTCTGCGGCGGCGGATGCGCCGGCGCGCACGATGCGCTGATCACCCTGGCCGAGCGCCTGAAGGCGCCCATGGTCCATGCGCTTCGCGGCAAGGAGCATGTTGAATGGTCCAATCCCTATGACGTCGGCATGACCGGACTCATCGGCTTCTCATCAGGCTACTACGCGATGCTGGACTGCGATGTGCTGCTGATGTTGGGGACCGACTTCCCATACCGGCAGTTCTATCCGAAGGGGTCTGGTGTACGTATCGCGCAGGTGGATATCCGGGCCGAGAACATCGGGCGTCGCGCGCACGTCGACCTGGGCATCATCGGCGACGTACGGGCGACCATCGATGCTCTGCTGCCGCACCTTGAGAGAAAGTGTGACGACTCCCATCTGTCTCAGGCCCGCGATCATTACTTGAAATCCCGCCGCTCCTTGGACGATCTGGGTGAGGTCAAACCCAGCTCCAGGCTCATCCATCCTCAGCAGATCGCTCGAGCACTGAGCGATCACGCCGATGAGGACGCGATTTTCTCCTGCGACGTTGGTTCCCCCACGGTCTGGGCAGCCCGTTATCTCAAGATGAACGGCAAGCGACGCCTCGTGGGTTCCTTCTGGCACGGGTCGATGGCCAACGCCATGGCTCACTCGATCGGAGCGCAGGCCGCCTACCCGGGGCGCCAGGTCATCTCATTGTCGGGAGACGGCGGATTTACCATGCTGATGGGGGATCTGCTGACGATTGTCCAGACCGGCTTGCCGGTGAAGGTCGTCGTGTTCAACAACGGGGCTCTGGGCTTTATCGAGCTGGAACAGAAGTCATCAGGGTTCGTACCGATTGGCACGACTCTCAAGAACCCCAACTTTGCGGCAATGGCTGAAACCATCGGCATGCGGGGCATCCGGATCGAAGAGCCGGGTCAGATAAATGGCGGCATTGCTGAAGCACTCGCCCACAACGGTCCGGTGTTGGTGGATGCAGTAGTCAACCGATCGGAGCTTGCGATGCCCCCGGCGGTCACAGTCGAGATGGCTAAGGGATTCTCCCTTTACATGCTTCGTGCGGTGATGAACGGCCAGGCCGACCAGATCATCGATCTGGCCGAATCGAATCTATGGCGATAGCCAGACGTGCGTAGCCGCGCTACAACTGGACGGCATTGGCGACCCACCGCGCTGCGGCGGTGGGTCGCCCGATTCAGACCTTAACCAGACTGCGCGCGGGCGAGACAAAAAAAATATAGAGGGTTTCGGTTAGGTCCCGACGACAAATCGCGGTGTCGGTTCTGTTCGTCGCCATTCACAACGAAGGATCTAACGGAAATCCTTGAGTTTTCCGCGAGGCGATTTTGTCTATCGTGCGCTCTATGGAACTTCATTGACCCAGAGGGCCGCACACATGAACACAGCCATCAGCAACATCCGCAGCAGTCAATCCCGGCTCTATGTTGCGAGCCTTCCTGGCCTCGGCGATTCCTATGGTGCTTACTCTCGACCCGCAAACGAGGCCTCGCGGACCGAGGAGCTCGTTGCGAGCGCGCACGAGGACATCGCCCGCCTCACCCACATATTGAGCCCCCAGCGTTACGTAGCCACGATTCGCGGGATTGACGGCCCCGGACTATCATTGGACGCAACCACCTGTCGTAAGGCGGATGGCGGTCGAACCAGCGCCTTGGCGCTCTCGGCGCCGGTCTATGATGCCGATGGCCGCACTCTGGCTTCACTGGAGGTGTGCCATGACAGTAAGGAGCACGCCGAGTCCTCACAAGGGTTGCTTCGGGCGCTCATCGAGTCGGCCGCACAGTCGATTTCGGAGCGCTGGTTCCGGTATGTGCACCGTCGACATTGGATTGTCGCCGCCTTGCGTAAAGACGCTCCCCATACCTGCATAATTATCGCGCTCGATCGCGACCGCCGGATGGTGGGCGCCGAAAGGAAGGCCAGACACCTGCTCGAGCAGAAGGGCAGGAAGTTCGAGAAGCTTCTGCCTCTTTCGGTTTTATTTGATTCCGCCCCCACCCTTCTGCGCCGCAGGGGTGATGCTGATGTTTCACTCACGTTGCATGGTTCAGTCGACGGGGAGACTTGGGTTGCCCTCCTGACGCCGCCCGATATCACGGCTGGCAGCCCCGTCCACGACGGGCGGGCGCTGCTGCACATCAGGCCTCGCCTGGAGAGCCTGACGCGACTCCTGTTTGAAGCGCCTGATCCTGTTCCGCGCTTTGGACTCTCGCGCAGCTCCCTGAAGCGTATCGAAGAGTATGTTGACGCCAATCTCGGCTCGTCGCTGGATATCGACAAACTGTCGAGTCTCGTTCGGATGTCGTCATCGCATTTCATACGATCTTTTCAGAAGGCCGTGGGAGTGACCCCCCATCGCTACGTCGTTCAATCCAGGGTAGCCAAGGCACGCGAACTCCTTGCCACCACTGATCTACCTCTGATTGAGATTGCACTTGCCACCGGCTTTTCTGATCAGAGTCATTTCACGCGCCGTTTTCAGGAGTCGACAGGTGTACCGCCGGGGGCATTTCGCCGGACGGATGCCAGCGTGCGTACTGCGTGAATACGCAGTCTACGATGTGCTTCGTCGGCGGGTTCCCGCCGAAAGACCGACCGGCCGTAATCCCACTAGCCGGTCACCACCCAGCTCTTTGCCAGTGCGTCCGCCCGATATGATGCGGCAATAGGCCCGGCGGCGGCCCGCGCGCCTGCCCCGCGGACCGCTTCCGGTCCGCAGGGCACTCGTCATGCCTATGAAAAGGCGTCGACGTCGACGATGGCCTGCACAAAGGCCTGCGGGGCTTCCTGGGGAATGTTGTGGCCGACGCCGCCGGTGATGAGCCGGTAGTCATACTTGCCGGCGAACTTGTTGCGGTAGGCCGTGTTGGGCGGATGGGCTGCCCCGTTGGAGTCGCCTTCCATGGTGATGGCCGGCACTGTGACGACCGGAAGGGCGGCCAGGCGCTTTTCGAGGTCGTCATATTTCCGCTCACCATCGGCCAGGCCGAGCCGCCAGCGATAATCGTGCATCACGATGTCGACATGGTCCGGATTGTTGAACGAGGCTGCTGTGCGGCTGTACGTGGCGTCGTCGAATTTCCACTGCGGCGAGGCCTGGTGCCAGATGAGCTTATTGAAATCGTGTAGGTATCTCGCATAGCCGGCCTTGCCGAGCTCAGTGGCGAAATAGTACTGGTACCAGAATGCGGAAGCACCCTGGGGCGGTAGTGGTGTCTGGTTGCCCGCAGGGCTGCTGATCAGATAGCCGCTGACGGAAACGATTGCCTTGCAGCGTTCCGGCCATAGTACTGCCATTACGTCCGCCGTGCGCGCGCCCCAGTCAAAGCCGGCGATGGTGGCTTTCTGAATTTTGAGAGCGTCCATGAGGGCAATGATGTCGAGACCTACAGCCGACTGCTGGGCGTTGCGCATCGTTGCGCTGGAAAGAAAGGTTGTCGTGCCGTAGCCGCGCAGATAGGGAATGACGACATGGTAGCCCGCTGCCGCCAGCAGCGGAGCAGCATCGACGAAGCTGTAAATATCGTAGGGCCAGCCGTGCAGAAGGATTACCGCAGGTCCATCTGCAGGACCTGCTTCCGCATATCCGACATTCAACAGGCCCGCGTTGATTTTCTTTAGTGGACCGAACGAAGTGTGGGTCCCGGGGGTGATCGGCGGCACGACGTTCTGACCGGCATCAGCCGCCGCGGCGGTTGGTGAGCCGAAAATTCCCAGCTGCGTTGCCGCCATTGTCACGGCTGCAGAGCCCAGAAAGCGGCGGCGAAGCGCGCTGAAGTCATCATAGTTGCTCATGGAGGTTCTCCTCGTTCAATTGGGAAAGGTAGGACTATGGGAGGCCGGAGTCGGCCCTATCCGAAGGTGAAGGAATAGGCATTCACCCCGGGATCAAGAAACTCGATCTCGACAGTTCGATCAATGATTGGCCCGGACTGCCGGATCAGTTGATACAGACGGTCCTCTTTGAGGACGCCACGGCCGTCCGCATCGACGTCAGCGCCATGACTGGGTCCAGGAGGAGCGCCATCGATGGTGACGCGAAATCGAATAGGCTGGGCCGGCGTGGGATTAGCCAATACGAGGTGCACGTCGCGGGCGTGAAACCGGTACGTTATGCCTCCGCGCGCTCCGGTAAGTGCAGCAAATTCATTGCCGATCGTCCACAAACCGCTCAGAGCCCAGTGATTGAGGGACAGTGTGGCAGCAGGCGAATAGAGCTTCGGCGCGTTCGCTCTTACCGATTGCTGCGAGTCGAAGCCACTGGCCTGCGCGTAGCCGATATAGGTTTCCGGCGAATCCAGATCGCGCGTGTCCGCCGGGGCCTCTGGACCCGTCGCGTTTGTGTGCGAGGTTACATTGGCGGCGCGCAGGCCGTCGGCCTCAGTCAACAGTTGCTGAATTAGGCGCTCCGATTCCTCGTACTGTCCCTCACCGACGACATGCCGACGGATGACGCCATCGCGTCCAATAAAGTACAAGGCGGGCCATGCGTCGTTCCTGAACGCACGCCATATACCGAAATCATTGTCAACGGCGATGGGGTAGAGCACACCCAGGTCTGCCACGGCGGCGCTGATATTGCGCGCGTCCTTCTCAAACGCGAACTCAGGGGTTTGCACTCCCACGACCACAAGACCCCTGTCCTTGTACTCCGCGGCCCATGTGCGGACGTACGGCAGCATCCGCAGGCAATTGATACAGGAGAAGGTCCAGAAATTCACCAGGACAACCTTGCCCTGCACGTCTTGTGGCCTGAGCGCCGGCCCGTTCAACCACTGGTGTGCGCCAAGGAGCGCCCGAACGGCCGCAGATTGCGCAGGTGCGGCGACGGCGGGACGCCCGGCGGGATCTAAGCCCATCCCGATCAGGGTCCAAACCAGCACCGTTGCCGTCGCGCCCCGCCAAGCCGTGACGATTCGTGTCGTTCGTGTACCGGAATCCATCACGGCTACCACCATTCACCTATCAATGCGCGCAGGCTAGCGGTCGGTCCACGCTCGGCCAATCACTTCTTTCCGTTAGGTGCCGATCAGGCCAGGGCAATGACCACATCGACGTTGCCACGTATCGCCTTTGAGTACGGGCACGTCTGGTGCGCCGTCATCACCAATGAGTGCGCGAGCTCCCGATCTATGCCAGGCACCGCCACGTTCAGACGGGCTTGCAGACCGTAGCCGTTATCGCCGTGGCAAAGATCCACTTGTGCGTCGATAGCAAGGTCGGGAGGCAGCGCGATATTCATCTTGCGGGCGGCAATTCCCATGGCGCCCTCGAAGCAGGCTGACCAGCCGGCGGCGAACAACTGTTCCGGGTTGGTGCCATCGCCGAGGGAGCCTGGGGAAGAGAGCTTGATGTCGAGGTGCCCGTCCGAGCTGCGTGCAGTCCCCTGCCGACCGCCCGTGGTGTGTACGGCGGCGGTATACAGAACTTTCCGTGGAGTCATCGTAATGGTTCCTGTGTGAGAATGTGATCTGTGAGGCGCTAACGGTAGTCAGCGCGGCCGCTTTTACCTATCACGGGTTTGCGTTAGATCCTCGCGATGATGGGTTAGCGGGCCTGCCCGGGCCGGGAGCCGGTGTCCCAGCCGCCGCCCAGCGCTTTCACGAGCAGAATGCTCGCGTTCATCCGCCGGATCTGGATATCGGCGGCTGCCAGTTGTGCCGACAGAGCCGTGTTCTCAGTTACTATCACCTGCAGATACGTGACCAGTCCCATCTCATATTGGTACCGCGCCTGCTTAAGCGCGCTCGCGGCGGACTGCGATGCTGCAGTTTCACTGGCGATTTCCAGTTCAAGTTCGTGCAGCGCCGACAGGCTGTCCTCTACCTCCTGATACGCGCTCAGGACCACGCCTCGATACTCTGCGACCTGTTCGTCATATCCGGCATTGGCATCCGCCAACTGAGCACGGCGCCGGCCGCCGTCGAACAGCGTGACCGCCGCCGCGGGACCCAGCGACCACATGCGCGCCGGCGCGGTCACCCAGGTTGATGCCTGGGTGCTTTCGAAGCCCGCCGCGGCGAGCAAATCGAATACCGGAAAGTAAGCAGCCTTTGCCACGCCAATCTGCGCATTGGCAGCGGCAACGAGGCGTTCTGCCGCCGCGATATCGGGCCTGCGCTCCAGGAGTGCAGAGGGAATCCCGGGGTCAATGGCTGGCGGCACCGTATCCCCGGGCAGAGGCCGCGCTCCGAGATGAAAGTTCGATGCCGGCTCACCCAGCAGGACGGCAATGGCATGTTCGGTCTGCGAGCGCTGCAGGCGGGTCTCGGCGGCACGAGTCCTTGCGGATTCGAGTTGCGCCTTGGCCTGATCCACGTCCGCCAGGGCGGCAAGACCTCCGTCGTGCAGATTTTGGGTGAGCACCAGAGCGCGGGCATAGTCGGCGACGGTTTGATCCAGAATCACCTGCTCGGTATCAGTACCCCGCAGTAGGAAGTAATCGCTCGCCAGCTGCGCATGAATGGCCAGTGCCAGCACCGCGAAATCATCCGTGTCGGCCTGTTCCGTCAGGCGCGCGGTGGCGACCGAATTGCCGATCCGACCCCACAGGTCGGCCTCATACGATAAGTCCACATTTAAAGGCAAATCGTTGGCCACGGTTGGCGTCGCCGCGCTATGCGTGGGTGCATACAGCGAGTTTCGAGAATGTTGTGCGGAGGCCGCGCCGGTTATCGAAGGGAAATAGGCGGAGCTTGCGACGCGGGTCTGTGCCCGCGCTTCCTGCAGGCGTGCGAATCCTGCCTTGATGCTCTGATTGGCGTCGTCGATTCTGGACTCAAGCACGTCGAGTTCAGGGTCGCGATAGGCGTGCCACCATGGACCGCGCTCAAGACCAGCCGCGGGCTGCGCCACCTTCCACTCTGCTGCTGCGCTATATGCAGTCGGTGTGGGAAGCGAAGGCCTTTGGTAAGACGGCGCAAAAGAACATGCCCCAAGTGCCGTGCACAGGCCGCTCCAGAGCGCACGTTTTCCATAGCACAACATGGCGCAAGGATGCGGCACGCATCTCGTTATCTATTGTCTCAAAGCGGCCTCTTTGGCTGATTCGGCCGGAGATTCGGCACGAACCTGGCGCCGGCTGAAGCGGATATATCCAACGCAGAGCGTCATTTGCAATCCGGTCAATCGGCAAATGGGCACCGTGTAGACAGCTAAATAGCCACCGCAGCCAAGAAATGATTCCGATCCTGCATCGACATGGCCATTGGCGCCTTGCGCACCACTGCGCCGATCGCTGGCGGGCCGCCGAGAAGTGCTGGGTCACCGCCCGGTCATCTCTTCCGGCCCTTGCCTGTGGCCTGCGCATGGCCGCCTCGGTGTGCCTCGCGCTGTACCTGGCCTTCTGGCTGCAACTCGACAACCCGTTCTGGGCAGGGGCGTCCGCGGCCGCGGTTTGCCAGCCCACGCTCGGTGCTTCCCTGCGCAAAGGCTGGTATCGCATGCTCGGAACGGTCCTGGGCGCTGTGGTGATCGTGGGAATTACGGGATGCTTGGTCCAGAACCGGACGCTTTTCCTGCTCGCCATGGCCCTTTGGGGCGGCGTCTGCGCCGCGGTGTCGACGCTCTTGCGCAATTTCGCTGCGTACGCGGCGGCCCTGACCAGCACAACGGCCATCATCATCGGCTGTGACACGCTCGGGACCGTCGGCGGCCCCGACGGCCAGACGTTCCTTCTCGCCGTTACCCGCGCAGGTGAAATCTGCATCGGGATCGTGTGCGCCGGTCTCATCCTCGTCATCACGGACTTCGGGGGCGCACGGCAGCGCCTGAGAGCGCAATTTGCGGACTTGGTGGCTTCGATCCAGACCGGACTCTCACGGACGCTAATGCTTCCCGCAGATCCGCCGGCGAATCTGCAAACGGTCCGCCGCGAGCTCATCGGCCGCCTGGTCGCTCTCGATCCGGTGGCGGACCAGACAATCGGGGAGTCATCGGAGATCCGCTATAACTCAGTCGTACTGGCGCGGGCGTCTCAGGGTCTGTTTGATGCATTGGTCGGATGGCAGGTCATAGCGAACATTATCCTGCGACTTCCCCCGGACTCCGCGGCCGAGCAGGTGGACGCACTGAGACGACTGTCGCCGTGGGACGTTTCTGTGAGCGCACCTGAGTTTCGCCAGGTGCTGCGGTGGACGGTCGGTCGTCTCGTTTCGACACCGACCAGCATACCTTCGCTGCGACTGCTCCTGGATCAAACAGCAGTGACACTGCTTGGGATCATCCAGGCGCTTGCCGGTTTGGCGCTTCTCGCAGGTAAAACCCACCGAGCCGGCGGCCGACGCGATCGACTCCGGACCTACATCGCGGACTGGCTTCCGTCGCTCATCAACGGCGGCCGCGCATTCCTCACGATCTGCGCCGCCGAGGCCTTTTGGATCTTTACAGGCTGGCCGAGTGGAACCACTTGCATCATCTGGGCCGCCATCCCCGTCGTGCTATTTGGCCCGAGATCCGACCAGGCCTATACAAGCGCCGTGGGCTTCTGCACGGGCGCCGCCATTGCCACAGCGGTGGCGGCAACTGCCAAATTTGCGGTGCTGCCCATGTGCGGAACCTTCGCATCGCTGTGCCTGGTTTTGGCCTGCTATCTCGTTCCGGTCGGCGCCCTGGGTTCGCGCGGACGACAGACCGCAATGTTCGGGGTCCTGCCGGTGAGCTTCATCGCTCTCGTTGCCCCGGCGAATGTCATGGTTTATGACACCGCGGCGTTCTATAACGGCGCGCTGGCCTTGATTGCCGGTACCGTGATCGCGGCGCTCGCGTTTCTCCTGATGCCACCACTCTCCCCGGTGACCCGGACCCGGCGGCTCCTGAGAGTGACGCTGCGTGAGCTACGGACGATTGCTGCGGGCAAAGGACCTTGTCGATCGAGGGATTGGAGGCGCCGGATTTATGCGCGATTGATCGCCCTGCCCGATTCGGCCGGGCTCGCGGAGCGCGCCCAGATGACCGCAGCCGTCACCGCCGGGTGCGAACTGATCCGCTTACGGCGAATGGCCAGAATCCTTCCAGTCGGCCCGCAGTTGACGCTCGCGTTCCAGGCATTTGCCGAGGGTCATTGCGGTGCGATGACAACCGCCCTCGCCCGGGTTGACCGGCACCTCGAGGCTCTCAGGTATGACGGAACCCACTTCAAGCGCGCCGTTCGTGCGCGCGCGTCCGTGCTCGCGTTGACCGCAATACTTGATCAGCACGCCCACTACTTCTGCATGGGCGCGCGCCCGTGAGGCTGTCAGAGGTAAACCTGCTCGGCGTGTACGTGGCCCCCCTCTCCGTAATCATGGGCCTGGCATGGCTCCTCCTGCTGCTGTTGCGCCGAACAGTGGTGATGCTCGGTCTGTCGCGCTATGTCTGGCATCCCGCACTGTTCTCGCTTGCGGTTTACGTCATCCTCGTATCGTCTCTGGTACTGATTCTCGCGCGTTAGGCAAATCCGATGAAGTACACGCGCGCAATTCCCGTTCTGCTCACCCTGGCCGCGGTTGCGGCAGCCGTTCCGCTGGGGCACGCCATGTGGCGGGCTTACGCCGAAACACCCTGGACACGGGACAGCACGGTGCGCGCGTACGTCGTTACGATGGCTCCCGAGGTGTCCGGCCGCATCGTGGAGCTGCGAGTGACCGACAATCAATTCGTTCACAAGGGCGACCTCCTCATGATCATCGATCCGACCGACTACCGGATTGCCGTCAGCCGCACGACGGCGGCTCTGCGGCAGGCCGAGTTGGATGCAGCCAATGCCGAACGCCTCGCGCAGCGCCGCGAGAGCCTCGTGAAACTCGATGCCGTTACCTTGGAGCAGGCGCAGACCTACGACAACGCCGCGGCGGTCGCACAGGTGCAGGTGCAACAGGCGACAGCCAACCTGCGCCAGGCGCGCACCAATCTTGGGCGAACTGAGATCCGATCGCCGGTGAACGGTTGGGTTACGAATCTCCTCGTGCAGCGTCAGGATTTTGCCACCGTCGGTCAGAATGAGATTTCACTGGTTGACACCGACTCGTTCTGGGTGGATGCCTATTTCGAGGAGACCCTGCTCGATCAGGTCCACGAAGCCGACAACGCTTCGATCCAGCTGCTCGGCTATGAGGCGGTTGTTCGAGGTCACGTGGAAAGCATTGCCCGCGGCATCTACGTGGCCAACACGCAACAAAGTCAGCAGGGTCTTGCCAACGTAAACCCGATTTTTACGTGGGTGCGGCTTGCGCAGCGCGTTCCGGTCCATATCCACATCGATGACGTTCCACCCGGCGTACGGCTGGTGGCAGGGATGACCGCCACGGTGCACATCGAACCTGGAATCAAGGGACCGTCGCGGCAGGCGGATAATAGTCGTTTATAATCAATAGATTAACATCAGACGCCGCCCTGGCGGGCAGGTTCCGCTCGCAACTGCTAACAGCGCTTAGTAAGCCCTAACGGGTGGTTATCTGCTGTTTCTGTCTAAATGCCAACGATCGGTGGGCAGCAATACCAAAAAGTCTAACAAGGACCCGATGATGGGGCGGAAAGGCAACCGACGGTTCGGCCGTTCACTTTTCTTGCTTGCCCTGACCCTGTTGGCTGCGCCGCCGGTGATGGCCCAAACATCATCTCCCCAACAGGGACCGGCTCTGGAAGAGGTCGTGGTCTCTGCCGCGAACCTGAACGGCGTGGTTCAGGAAAAGGACAGCACCGCCGCGTTCGGCATCGACAAAACGCTCGTGGATACCCCCCGTTCCGTGACTGCGATCAGCGATCTGCTGCTCGACCGTTACGACATCAAGACCGCGTACGACTTCACGGCCATCGCCCCGGGTACCTATACCGGAAGTTATTTTGGCGTGCCGGGAAGCCTCAACATCCGCGGGACTATGGCTGACAACTATTTCAACGGTTTTCAGCAGATCACCAATTTCGCCACCTATCCCACACCCATTGATGCCAGCTCGAACGTCGAGCTGGTGCGTGGACCCCCGTCCCCGGCCTACGGCGCGGGCCAGGTCAGCGGCTACCTGAACCTAATTCCCAAAAGCGCGCTTGACCTGACCGGGCCCACCGGCGCGGTCACGGCAACCGTGGGCAGCTATAGTCAGAAAGAAGCGACGGTGGAAGGCGGGGTGCCCCTGAAGATCGGAAATAACGATGCCGGGGTCTATGGCTTCGTCAAGATCGAACACTCCGGGAGCTACTACCTGGGCGCGCATCCGGAGACGCAGGTCGCGCAGCTCTCATTCAATACCCACCTCGGGGCCGATTGGTCCTTCGCCGCCACGAGCCAATACATCCACTCTGACGGGTATCTTAAGGACCTTGGCTGGAATCGGGTCACTCAGAACCTGATCGATAACGGCGAATATACCTCCGGCTCAGCGTTGACGCAGATCGTCCAACCTGGCCAACCGTTCATCACGGTGGCGGATTTTCAAGCAGCGAGTGCGCAAACGCAGGCGGGCATTCAGCAATACGTGTTGCCGGCATATGGCATTCTTGCGGTGCCTAATCAATACACCGAGCTAAACCCCGCCACGGTCGCAACGGTGACCCTCTCGCCGCGCGTGACGGATCTTTCCGCATACGATATCAACAATGCCTCGACCCCGATCCTCTACTTCGGGCTCACAGGCCACATCGGCGATGGGGGCCAGCTGAAGCTTGAGTCCTTCAGCCAGTATCTCGACGCGTTGAACTACCAAAGCAGTGGATTCGCCACGCTGTTTCGCACCACCGTAAACGAAGAACGGCTCTCCTATCTCGAGAAACAGCACTTCGGCGATGCGTTGTTCCTGCAGTCCCTCGTCGGCGTGAGCTACCGCTATACGCACGCGCTATCGAATCAATACCTGAACAATGGCGTGAATGGCCAGGATCGGCGCGACCTCTCCCAGCCCATTACTCCCGATGAAATCTTCAATGCAGTGTTCTCCACGCCGGGCATGGACGGATACCTATGGGATGATGCCGTGACGAGCCGGCAGTCGGACATTGCGGCGTTCCTGCTCGAGGATGCGCTCCTGTTCGAGCATCTGGACATCACGGCGGGCATTCGAAGCGACAATTACTCGCTCAGATCGGACGACGCCGGCGCCCTCGTAACACCCCCTGGTACGACACCCGTCCGGGCCAGCGAGTCAGCCAGTCCGACCAGCTACTCGGTGAGCCTCAGCATCAAGAACCCCTGGGCGGTGCCCTATCTTACGTATGCACGTTCCTATTCGCTGAACATCGATCAGGGCGATGCGATCGATCCGTCGTTCCTGACTTCCCACAACGCGATCGGCGAGTCGACCCTCCGTGAAGCCGGATTGAAGACAAGTCAGTTCGGAGGACGACTGTTTGCGGCGATCGATGTCTACCGCCAGAACAACGAGTACGTGGACATTTACGACAATTCCATCGATGCCCAACAGAGTCAGGGTTTCGAGGGTGAGCTACGGTATCTCGCGACCAAACATCTCGGCATCACCGCCGCGGTCACAACTCAGCACGTGCGCCAGCTCGCCGCTGGCGTGGGCAGCGGACCATTCCTGGTCATCACTCCACAGCAGGCCGGAATTACCGGCATCCAGGGGTACGGAGGAATGTTCGAATCGAATGCCGCATATCTGGGCCTGGGTGACGGCTATGCGCTACATACCACCCCGCAGTTCACGTCGAGTCTGTTCGCGACCTACGATGTCGGTGGAAAGTGGGGCCTCACCGGTGGCGTCATATACAACTCCTGGACAGGCGGCTCACTTCCTGGAAGCATCCGCTTGCCACCTTATGCGCTGGTCAAGGCGGGCGCCTACGCCCTCTTCGCCGGAGTACGTGCCGACCTCTACGTCGACAACGCCATGGATCGCAGATACTTCATTGCCGAGTACGACGTGGACTCGAACGCAAGCGTATTGCCCGGCATCGGCCGGGAATGGCATTTGAAGCTGTCGAAGGGATTTTGAAATGTCGATAGCGCGTCGGAATGAGTTGGCAGCCGTGGCCGTGCTGTCGCTCTGCTGGGCATTGGCGCTGTTCGATATCACCGGCATTGACTATCTGATGCCGTTCATCGCACCGAACCTGAAGCTGAGTAATACCCAGATCGGGCTTCTATTCTCCCTTTACTACGTGCCGTTCGGAGTCTCGAGCTATGTGACGGGAGTAATGGCAGACCGGTTCGGGAGGCCCAGAACCTTGCTCATCGCGGTGATGTTGGCGTTTTCTCTGGCGTCCGTGCTACCGGGGCTCACGACATCATTCAGCACTCTCCTCATAACCAGATTGATCATGGGAGTCGCCGGCGGACCCATACTGCCGCTCGCACAGACCATTGTCGCTGTGGATTTTCCGGCGGAGCGCCGGGGCACTAACATGGGCATCGTTCAGAATGTCGCGACCAGCCTCCTGGGGTTTGTGACTCCGATCCTGCTGGTGGCGCTGGCAGTCCGGTGGGGCTGGCGAGCCGGATTTTTCGTCATTGCAGTGCCCGGTCTCATCTGCACGGCACTCATCGTGCTGACGATGCGCACAATTCCGGTATCGACCGCTGCCGCTGACACGGACAACAGCCACCCATCAGGTCGCCGCGGCCGGCTTATTCGCGAAGTGCTGCAACACCGAAATATGTGGCTTTGCGTTGTCGGCGCAAGCCTGTTTACGGCGTTCGTCCTCATCGGCAGGGGATATCTGCCCCTCTTCTATGTACGACTTCGGCATATGTCTCCGCAACGCATGGGTCTGATGATGAGTGTCCTGAGCGTTTCGGGTCTGATCCTTGGCGTCGTTTTTCCGGCACTGGCGGACCGCTTTGGAAGAAAGGCCGCGGCGGTCGTATCCAGCCTGCTCGGCGCAATATTTCCGCTGGGGGCACTCTATTTCGCAGGCCCGGACGCCGTACTGGGCCTTTTGATGTTCATCGGTTGGGCACCGGCCGCAGCCTCTATTTTGCTGTTCGCGACAATTCCTTCCGAAACAGTTCCGAAAGGCTCCATATCCACGGCAATCGGGCTGACCTTCGCAATTGGTACGCTGGTCGGCGGCTTCCTCGGTCCGGCCCTCGCCGGCTGGAGCGCCGATCGTTGGGGCCTGAAATCCTCGTTACTGCTGCAGGCAGGCTGTGCCGTCGCGATGGCGATTGTCTGCCTGGGGTTGCGCGAGACCCGGCCGGCAAAATCGCGCTAAACCAGGGTAGCCAGTAGGTCCTGAGCCAACCTCAAATCTGCAGTGTCCGTACCTTCGCCAAAGCGGGAGAAAACGGGGGTCAGTATTTCCCGGGCAACCTCAGGCCGGCCCTGATCCGCCTTCAGCGCCGCGAGATCAATCGACGTTCGCAGCTCCCAGGCCAGTGCGCCCTGCCGACGGCTCATCTCAAGCGACCGATGAAATTGAGCTTCCCCGTCGTCGCCTCGCATCGACGTGGAAAGCAGCGCCTTGCCCTTCAGGCGTAAGAGCTCGGGCATGTAACAGAACTCGCCTCCCTCCTCGACCCGCGCGATCGTGTCGTCCGCGAGCCTCGAGGCCTCGGCGAAACGTCCAGTCGCGATAAAGCCTTGAATGAGCGCCATATGCACTTCAGTGTGTAGCTCAAAGGTGTCCGGATGGAGCTTCTCCAGGCACCGTTGCAAGCCTTCAACACCGTCTTTCACATCTCCGCGTCGAATTGCCAGCGCGGCCCTCATGCCGTGTCCGATGGTGAGGTTATGCGCCATGGAGAATGTCTCGGAACGGGTAATGTGCCAGTCGATGTGGTACTTGGCGCGATCGATATCGCCGGCCCATAGAAATACCGATGCACCCCAATGCAAAGCCAGCGCAAGGGACTCGTCCAGCTTCGTGGCGGTGTCGATGGTCTGGAGGATTCGGTCAATAGCCTGCGCCGGAGAGCCCTGCAACCACAAAGTGCGTGCCAGGGCGGTGCCTGCCCAGATGCGGTGGCCGGAGGTCAGAAAGACGGGATTGGCCCATTGGGCCTGGGGGTCACCCCGCAGCGCTGTCTCGAGTTCCGTTCGCGCACCGCCAAGCTCGCCGGTGAAATGAAGCGATACGCCCTTGAGGGTCCGTGCCAAAGCGACATCCATCGGATCGCCATGTCGGATGGCAAGCTCAACTCCGTCCGAGGCATAACCCAACGCGATGTTGAACTCCCGGTCACGCGTATGGACAAAATGCAGCGGCGTCAGCAACCGACGCTGCTGTGGAATGTCATTGAGAGCCTTCGCAAGCGCGAGGCTTCGGTTCAGTGCCGCAAGGGCTATCTCGTTGCGGCTCTCGAACATCGATGACATGCCGAGAGCGCCTTGAACATGCATCTCCTCAGCGCTGTCAACGGATGCATCATCCAGCGCCAGCACGGCTCTCTCCGCCCAGCGTCGGCACTCCGCATAAAGTGACATTGTCCATAGGACCCGGGCGGCTGAAGCCGCCAGGGCGATGCCCACGTGCACATTGCCGGCGGCGCCGAAACACCACTCAAGGGCGGCACGCACTTCGACCAGGTCGGCCACACGCGCTGCGCGTTCCGCCCCGCTCGACAATGTCGGCCATTCGGCACCTGTCTCATCGAGCCACTGCTGAAAGTACTGCGCGTGCCGCACGGGAAGATCCGCAAGATCGGCCGCGGCGGTGCGAACCTCGAGAACGTAGGCCCGCGTCGCTTCCAGTAGCCGATAGCGCATCACCGCACCCGCCGCGCGGGCTGAAACCATCGATTTCGCGACGAGGCTGTCCAGCGCTCCCAGGACCTGTCCCTCATCGAGGGCCGGGCACGTCACAACGCCGAGAGCGGCTTCAAGGGTAAATTGTCCGACGAACACCGCGAGTCTGCGCAATACGTCCCGCTCGAGTTCCGAGAGAAGTCCGTAGCTCCACTCCAGAGTTGCGTGCAAGGTCCTTTGCCGCGCCGGCGCGGAACGCTTTCCCGGCCAAAGCAGCGTTAGGCGTTCATCGAGCAACGCTGCCGTCCGCTTGAGCCCGTAGGCCTCGACACGTCCCGCCGCCAGCTCGATCGCCAGGGCCACCCCGTCGAGTTTTCGACAGATATCGGCAACGATCGCCGCTTCCGCATCACCAAAGAGCATGCGACTGCCGCTCGCCGCTGCCCGCTCCAGGAAAAGCTGCGCCGCCGGAAATGTTTGAACCGCAGCGGCAGTGAGCTCGCAGCCCTCGGGGGGACACTCCAGGGGATTGAGTCGATAAACGTATTCGCCTTCGACGCGCAAGGGTTCCCGGCTAGTGATCAGCAGATGAACCTGCAATGCAGCAACGAAGATGCGCGACGTCAGTCCCGCGACCGACTCAATCAGATGCTCGCAGGTGTCGAGAACGAGGAGCATTCGCTTATCGCGCAGATGCGCAATTAGACTGGAGACCGCATCGTCCGTGGACACGCCCAGCATGGTCGCGATGGTCGATGCCACCAGGGCCGGATCGACGATCGCACTCAAATCGATGAAGACGACAGCGCCTTCAAAGCGCTGGAGCAGATCGTGCGCGACGGACACGGCTACGGTGGTCTTGCCTACGCCGCCCGCGCCCGCGATTGTTACAAACCGTAATTCGGCGAGCCGCGCCGCGATCACTCGCGTCTCCTCGTCGCGTCCCACCATTCGGCTCAGACGGCTCGGTAGCGCGGGCTTGGTTGGGTTGGTGGAAGCAATCGCCGGGGGAGGTGTGTCCGACTGACTCGATCGCGAGACCGGCGCGACGAAACAATAACCTCTCCCCGGCATTGTCGCGATATATCTGGACCCCTCTTCGCCATCACCTAACGCCTTACGCAAGCTGGCGATGTGAAACCGAAGGCTTCCCTCGTCCACGATGACGTCGGGCCAGACCCGTGCCAGCAGATCCCGCTTGCTGACCACCTCGTTAGGGCAGGACACGAGCACGATCAGGGTATCCAAGGCGCGCGCGCCCAGCTCAACCAGCGTGCCGTCCCTTTTGAGGACTCTTTCGCCCGCGATCAAGCTAAAGGGGCCAAACGAGATGATGTCCTTGGTCGGAGATCCCATGGAGATCTGCCTCCCTCCCTTCCCTTCCTGTTATGGGACTCATCCTAGGTCAAGCCGGCCCCACGCGCCATACGGCTGAGCCCGTGTCCCGGCACTCACAACTGCTGCGCCACTCATAACTGCTAACACCGATTCGCAATGCATAACGGGCACTCCGCCTGCACTTGCCGATATATAGCGGTGCGGTAAACGGTTTTTTCGATGCTCTACAGGGACGAGACATGACGCAGTCAGGGAATGGGCTGAACGGCGGAGACGGGCATATGGTGTCCGCCGGCTCCAACGGGGCACGGGTGCTATCGCAGGCGGTCCGCCCCGATCCCCATGAGGACGGCGCGGCGCGGCCCCTGTTCGATTCGAACCTACCGGGTCTGTGGTACCAGGAGGCACTCCTGGCTGAGGTCGAACAGGTCAGCTCGACGGGCGGCTTTTACTGGAATGCCAGCACGGACGCGCTGACCTGCACGCGCGAGGTCTACCGCATTCTGGAGATGGATACGAGCGCGACGATGAGTATGCAGGTCCTGTGCGCGCACGTGCACCAGGACGATTTACCTTTCGTGGATAACATGATGAGGCGGTCGCGTGAACACGGCACGGATTTTGAAGTTCAGCTTCGGCTGCCACTGTCACATCAGATCATCAAGCATCTGCAACTCAAGGGCCGCCGCCAGGAGAGTTCGGACTCGCAGCTGCATTACCTCGGGACGCTTCAGGATGTCACACAACGCCGCCTGTCAGAGGAAACACTTGGCAACATCCGTTGCGAGCTCGCGCGGGTGGCACGCATATCAAGCCTGGGGACGATGACTGCCTCGATCGCGCACGAAGTCAATCAACCGCTCTCGGGAATCATGACGAATGCCAGTATCTGCCTAGAAATGTTGGGCACGGACGCGCCCGATCTTGACGGCGCGCGCGAGACCGTGTTGCGCACCATCCGCGACTGTGAAAGAGCCTGCGAGGTAATTGCGCGTGTTCGCGCACTCTTTGGCAAACACGGCGGCAGGACCGAATCCCTGGACCTCAACAGCGTGACGAGCGAAGTCATTGCCCTGTCACTGTGCGAGCTTCGCCGCCGCCGAGTGACGCTGCGAACGCAGCTGGCCGAGCGACTGCCCCTGGTAACAGGTGATCCGGTGCAGCTGCAGCAGGTAATTCTCAATCTGCTGTTGAACGCGGCCGAGGCAATGAGTGGAATCGAAGACAGGCCGCGAAATCTCCTCATACGCACTGAAACCGAGTCGGTCGATCGGGTGCGGCTGAGCGTCGTGGACTCCGGCATCGGATTCCAGCCACAGGATGCGATGCGACTGTTCGAGGCTTTCTATACCACCAAGAGTGGAGGTATGGGGATTGGACTCTCCGTCAGTCGCTCCATCATCGAGAGTCATCGCGGCCGCCTGTGGGCGCAGTCCAATGTCGAAGCGGGAGCGACTGTCGCGTTCTCCATTCCGGCGCGGCGGCTTCCATAATGGCTGACACGGCGCTGGTCGCGATCGTCGATGACGATGAATCCATGCGCGAGTCACTGCCGCGACTCGTGCACCAGCTCGGTTTTCCGGTCCGGACCTTCACCTGCGCGGAAGACTTTCTGGCCTCCGACTGTGTCAGCCGGACCAGATGCCTGATCCTGGACGTTGCCATGCCAGGAATGTCGGGCCCCGACCTCAAGCGCGAACTCACACGCCGCGGGCAAACGATTCCGATCATCTTCATTACCGGCCAGGCCGACGAAGATTTACGTCGCCAGCTCATTGCTGACGGCGCTGTCGACTGTCTATTCAAACCGTTCCACGCGATGGCGCTGCTCAAAGCGCTTAATGCTGCGATGCAGCACTCGACCCAGGAGATCCGACGATGACCCGCAGGGACGCGCGCCTAAATACATCACTTGTTCCCGAACCGCCGGTCCGGCCCATCGTCTTTATCGTGGACGATGACGTGTCGGTGCGCGAGTCCCTGGAGGCGCTGATCCGCCGCGCCGGCTGGCAACCGGTCACCTTCACGTCGGCGCAGGAATACCTCGCCTACCCGCACGTCTTTGCCCCAAGCTGCCTGATCCTAGATGTCGGCCTTCCCGATATCAGCGGGCTGGATCTGCAACAGCAGATTGCTGACACACGGCATCCGCCCATCATCTTCCTCACAGGGTACGGCGACATCCGCGCCAGTGTCCGCGCCATGAAAGCCGGAGCGCTCGATTTTCTCACCAAGCCGTTCCGGTCAGAGGACCTGCTGCGACTGGTTCGCGCTGCACTGGAACTGGATTTTGAACGTCGCAACAGGCAGATTGAACTGGACGAGCTCGAACGCCGGTGCCGGTCACTGACGCCGCGGGAACGTGAGGTTCTGCCGCTGGTGGTCGGCGGACTTCTGAACAAGCAGGCCGCGGCCCATCTCGGTATCAGTGAAATCACGCTCCAGATTCATCGCACCAACGTGATGCGGAAAATGCAGGCGCCATCACTCGCGGATCTGGTGAGAATGGCAGACAGCCTGGAAATACCACTGCCCAATCTGGGCCGCCTGTCGCGACCGCCCATGAGATTCGGCGTGTCGACCGCGGCGGCAAGCATGGTCTAGGCGGCGAACGTCGCCGTATCTGGCAAACACAGCTCAGGCGGTGCTCGTTTCCGGCAGCGGATTCTCATCGAAGAGTCGGGCCACGAGCGCAGAATCCAGGTAAGCACGAACTTCCGTGATCCTGTCGGTCTCGAATCGACAAACCCAGCAATAGCGATTGTCGAAACCGGGCCCGT
>Ga0302310_10000314_pt1 | contig 46804 bp, 32 predicted proteins | sample III_Palsa_N1_2_FD_200451 | JGI IMG/M metagenome (GOLD analysis project Ga0302310, IMG submission 200451) | Peat permafrost microbial communities from Stordalen Mire near Abisko, Sweden - III_Palsa_N1_2 | ecosystem: Environmental > Terrestrial > Soil > Palsa > Peat permafrost | place: Sweden...
GACCGGCAGTGTTTCTTGGTGCCGCGTTACTGCTCATCGCTGCGGTGGGTGGCAAGCTGCTCGGTACGCAGATCGCCGGCAAGATACTTCAATGGGAGCCGGGAGAAAGTATTCTGATCGGGTGGCTGCTGCAGACCAAGGCACTCATCATGATCATTTTTGTCAATATCCTGCTCGACAAAGGGATCATCACCAGCGCCACCTTCACCGCGCTCTTGCTGATGGCAGTCGCCAGCACCATGATCTCTGTGCCGCTCGCGACACCAAGACTCAACAAGCTGCGCTCCGTTATATTCAAGTCCGCCTGATCCAGCGCGGAATATTCGCGCAGCCGTCCCCGCCTGGTATCTGCGAAGCGTGCGTCAGGGACCCTCCTCTCAAATAGCCCCTAGGGGGTGCTCTTACTCAGCTGACATCCGCCGAGCTTGGCCACTACCGGCGCAGCACACGCCACTGTGCCCCCCAAATCGCCAGAGGGCTTCTGCTGCAATACAAAGCCACTGCCGTCCTCGCAAAGAAATTCGAAGTAGTTATCGCCGTGCAAGGAGCTGACCATATAGCGGCTCGAGCGGATCTGACAGCCTGGCTTTGCCTGGCGCATCTGCACGTCGGCGGTCGCGCGTTGCGCAGTGACATCGGTGAGCTGGCAGTTGACGCGAGCGCCGACTGTGATGCTCAGGCAATTGGCAGATTTCACTGCCTGTCCCGCCTGCAGCGGATAGGGAATTGACAGGATATAGCCGCTGCCACCAGTGCAGGCCAACTCAAGCACCAGATCAGTATCGGTCTGACCGAGGCTGCGCAGATGAGTCGGTTCGCAAACGATGCCCGCCTGCGTGACGTACGTGTGGACCGCCGTCAACTGGGCCGCTGCCAGATTCCCGGGCAGCGAACACGGTGGCAGCCCCGTCTCGTCCGGCGTCGCGCCAGCGCCCGGTGCATCGGTTGCCGCCTCAATGCACAGATAACTGAAAGGGACCTTGCCGACAGCGCCGGCGATGACATAGCCCAGACCTTCGCTGCAGGCCACTTCGTAGCCCTCCACAGGCACGGGCTTAGGGACGGTCGCAGGGCTCGCCCCGTAATCGCCGTGCACTCCGGCGCTCGTCGCGGTCTGACCTCCCGCATCAGCCTGGTTACCGATGGTGGGAGGCGGCACTGCAGCATCGCCTGCGACTTTGGTGGCAGGAGCAGGAGCAGGGGCGCTGAGCTTGGCGGCAATCGCCGGGCTGAGCTTGCGGGCATCAGCCACAGTGCAGGTAATTCCCGCCACCTTAAGTAGCGCGGCGGCCTTGACCATCGCTTGCTGCGGCGTTGTGTCGGCGGCGCCGGCGGTGGCAGCGAGCAGCTGGCTTGCCAGCACCGTCAGCATCACACTCAGGTTCGACAGCGTTACGCGTGAGCGCACACGTTCGTTAGGTTGAGTTCTGCCGAAGGTGCGAAGGCCAATAATTATCGATTGATGGTTCATGATCCTGGCAGCTCCTGATATCCAGTGAAATTGTTAGTATGCGGGCGAGTGCGCGGCATTATGAATTGGTTGATTCACTCTACGGCACCCACCCAGGATGCAAAGGGCGGAAGCTCGATTTGCTGGACAGTTTCGACCGCGGACATTCCGGCCGGGCTTGCCAACAAGGTTCGCAGCTTCCCGCCACGGATACCGGTGTGCCGCAGATCGAGCACCGCCGTCTGCTCCGCGGCTGACATGTTTAGTGCCACGAGGACCGCCTCACCGCGAGCATCGATACGCGCGTAAGAGAGCACGCTGGGGTTGTGTCGATCGAGCAGTACCACCCGCCCCACTCGCAGAGCTGACTGTGCGCGTCGCAGCGCAATCAGTTTGCGATACCAGTTCAGGAGCGAGTCAGGTGCCGCAATTTCCGAGCTCACGTTGATCGAGTCATAATCCTTCTGCACCGGCAGCCACGGCATCGGGTTGCTCGTGAAACCGGCCTGGGGACTCGAAGCATCCCACTGCATGGGCGTACGCTCGCCATCGCGACCCTTATTAGTCGGCCAGTTACTGATGCCCACCGGGTCGCGCACGTCTTCTTTGCGCTGAGGCGTGGCAGTGCGCATGCCCAATTCCTGACCCTGATAGAGCACCGCCGTTGCTTTGGAGGTCAGCAGCAGCGTTGCAATCACTCTGGCGATCTGCTCGTTGTGGGCGCCATCGCCGTAGCGATCCCAGCTGCGATCGTTGTCGTGATTATCAAAGACCAGTATCGGCTGCGATCCGTGCATCTGGGTGTAGATTTCCTCCAGCCGCTGGCGAAAGGTGGTGGCATCAAGCTTGTTGATAAATCCAAGCTGCATGTCCATCGGCAGTTGCAGTTCATCGTGGCGCGCGCCGCCGTACCACTGATCCAGTGCCTTCGCATCGGGCAGATACGTCTCGCCGATCAGGACCCGATCTCCAGGATACTTATTCACCATTTGCCGCAGCCGGCGCATCGTGTCATGCACCTCTGGAAGATTGTCGGTGTACAGATCCTGCAGCCGTGTACGGCCCAAGTCGTCAAGCCCAGGCAGCGGCGGATTGTCACGCAGCTGGATGTCCTCGAACAGCCGTGTCACGGCATCCAGTCGAAATCCTGCCACGCCACGATCCAGCCAGAACTGCATTGCCCCAAACATCGCCTGCTCCACCTGCGGGTTGCGCCAGTTCAGATCCGGCTGCTGGATGTAGAACTCGTGGTAGTAATACTGCTGCACCCCAGGAACCCACTCCCAGGAGGAGCCGCCGAAGATGCTGTGCCAGTTGTTCGGCGGCATTCTTTGCCCGGCGGCGTCGAGCTTGCCGTTATTCCATACATACCAGTCATGTTTGGGGTTCGTGCGAGAGCTGGCTGCATCGATGAACCAGGGATGCTGGCTCGAGGTGTGATTGAGCACCATGTCGAGCAAGACACGTATGTGCCGCTTGCTAGCCTCGGAAACCAGACGATCAAAGTCTGCCAGCGTGCCGAACTGCGGGTCGATGGCCTCGTAGTCTGCAATGTCGTAGCCAAAATCCACCTGCGGTGAGGGATAGAATGGCGTGATCCAAATTGCATCGACTCCAAGCGTTTGCAGATAGTCGAGTCGCTGCGTAATGCCATTTAAGTCGCCGGTGCCATCGCCATTTGAGTCCTGGAAACTGCGCGGATAGATCTCATAGATGAGCGCGCCTTGCCACCAGGGGGAATGTCCTGGCGGTATCGGTGCTGCCCGATCTTGCGCTAGCGCAACCGTCGCAACCAGCGCGCCAAGCAATGCGACGACCATGCTCTTCATTTGTGAACGATTACTCCGGGCTTAGAGATTGATATGAATAGAGCCCGCGAACTGCGCCCCGTCGCGAACTTGTACCTTGTTCCGATGCAGCGGACAAGCCCGCGGATTGCGTCGCAGAGACCATCCAGACAACGGACCGCGACCACGTCTTAGCCGCACCAAAGCGCTTGCGCATCTGCACACACCATTGCAGGATCTGGCCCGTCCGCGCGCGCCGGCATGGCCGCGGGACCGGCAATGTCGGAGTTCCGGCAATGCATACGTATTCATTCGGGGGAAGCGCATGCCAAACAATTCGAAATTCGATTGTGCAATCGGCGCTAGGCGTGATCTGGAGGTTTTGCGGTGAGTACCTCATCAATGTCATCGCCCCCAGGATCTACCGGCCGCCCGACACTTTCGTTCTGGCAAATCTGGAACATGTGTTTCGGCTTCCTCGGCTTGCAATTTGGTTTCGCCCTGCAGAATGCCAATGTCAGCCGCATTTTCCAGTCGCTGGGTGCCAGCATCGATCAACTCCCTGCGCTGTGGATTGCCGCGCCGCTAACCGGTCTGCTCGTGCAGCCAGTCGTTGGCTACCTATCCGATCACACCTGGACGCGACTCGGTCGGCGCCGGCCCTATTTCCTGACCGGTGCGCTGCTTGCCTCCGCTGCACTGTTCTTCATGCCGCGCTCGCCAAGCCTCTGGGTGGCTGCGGGGCTACTTTGGGTGTTAGATGCCTCGATCAATATCTCGATGGAGCCGTTTCGCGCCTTCGTCGGCGACCAACTCGCGCCGGCGCAGCGGCCAGCCGGCTATTCGATGCAGAGTTTCTTCATTGGTTGTGGCGCCGTCGTGGCAAGCAGCCTGCCGTACGCGCTCGCCTATCTGGGTGTCGGTAACCACGCCGATGTATCGATTGAAGGATCTGGGATACCGGATACGGTCCGGTATTCCTTTTATGCCGGTGCGCTCGTGCTGCTGGGCGCGGTGGCCTGGACTGTACTCAGAACATGTGAGTATCCGCCGGAGGCGTTGCTGAGATTCAGCGACGTCGCGGAGCGCAGGCCCGATGAGCTAGCGGTTGCATTCTCCGTCAGCCGCCTGCGCCGTCAGGGCCTTATCTGGTTTATGATCGGCGTGGCCGGCTGGATACTGGTCCATTACGCCCGGAGCGTCGACCCCGATACCTATAGTCAGACGCTGTATCTGGTTTGCGGCGGCGCACTCGCCTGGGGAGTGGCTCAGTGGGTGCAGATCTACGCTCGGCCCGCTGGATTCTTTGGCAGCATCATGCGCGATCTTGAAATGATGCCGGGGACGATGCGGCGGCTCGTTCCGGTCCAGTTCTTCTCGTGGCTGGCGCTGTTTGCTATGTGGATTTACACCACCGCGGCCGTGACTCGGGTCCATTTCGGCGCAATCGATCCGCACTCAGCGGCCTACAACACCGGCGCCAATTGGGTTGATTTGCTATTTGCCACCTACAACGGCTTTGCGGCCGTTGCCGCCGCAGTGATTCCCCTGATGGTACGCAAGTTCGGCATACGCTGGAGTCACCTGGTCAACCTCTGGCTCGGTGCCGCGGCTCTGCTCTCCTTCTTCGTTATCCGGAATCCTCACTGGCTACTACTGTCGATGGTTGGAATCGGATTTGCATGGGCCTCGATTCTATCGCTGCCGTACGCACTACTCTCTGACAGCGTGCCGGCAGCAAAGATGGGCGTATATATGGGTATCTTTAATTTCTTTATCGTTATCCCACAACTGGTGGCCGCGAGCGTACTCGGGGTCGTACTGAAGGCGTTGTTTGGCGGCGAGCCTATTTATGCGCTAGTGCTAGGAGGCGCCAGCTTCCTGGTCGCGGGGCTGATGGCATTGCGCGTGCCGGAGCCCATAGCCGCCCATTGATCGTCGGCTTCGCAGGCAGCGTGCCCTCAAGAGCCAATTTGCGTGCTTAAGCCGTCCGTGGCCTGCAGGAATTGCGCTCGACCAGACGGGTCGGCAACACCTGGCCTACGGCCGGCTCGTTGTGCACCAGGCGCAGCAGCGTGTCGACCAGCACTTCGCCAGCCAGTTGCGTGTCTTGCATCACGGTCGTCAACGAAGGGTTGACGAGATTGGCCGCCGGCAGGTCATCGAAGCCAATCACCGAGACTTGCTCGGGAACACTTATGTTAACCGCCTGTAGCGCGTGCATTGCGCCGATCGCGATCAGGTCACTGGCCGCCAGAATGGCATCGAAGCTTCCGCCTCGGCGCAGCAGTTCGCTGGTCGCTTCGTATCCCGAGCGCTCCGTGGACAGAGCATCGACCTGTAATTCCTCGTAGACCGTGACACCCGCAGCGCGTAACGCATCCGCGTAGCCGCGGTAGCGCTCGAAGAATTCCGGGTAGTGACTTGAGGCATGTCCGAGAAATGCCACGCGACGATGCCCGCTGGCGAGCAGATACTCCGCAGCATCGCGCCCGCCTTGGTAGTTATCACAGCCCACCGATAAGCCGGGCTGACCAGGCAGGACCGCGCCCCAGCGCACGAAATGCGTGCCTTGCCTCACCAACTGCTCAAGCCGCCAGCGATAGGCCAGATAATCCCCGTATCCCAGCAGGATGATGCCATCGGCCTTGCGGCTATCCTCGTAATCCACGTGCCAGTCGCCCGAGAGCTGCTGAAATGAGATCAGCAGGTCGTAGCCACGACGTGCAGCGGCCCGGGTAATGGAACCCAGCATCGAGAGGAAGAACGGATTGATGAGCGAATCATCCGGCGTCGGGTCCTCGAAGAACAGCAGAGCCAGCGTGTTCGAATGCTGGCAACGCAAATTCGAGGCATTCTTGTCGACTGTGTAATGCAGCTCCTGGGCGATCGCTTCGATGCGCTTGCGGGTCTCTAGGTTGACAGTCGGGCTGCCACGCAATGCGCGCGAGACCGTGGACTGGGAAACACCAGCACGGTAAGCAATATCAAAGGACGTAAGCTTGCCCCCAACGGGGCTCCGAACCCTGTCTTCCACGTTGAGACCCCCTACCCCGTATATTGCCACAGGCGTTAGCTCGGGGTTAAGGTTTGGCAAAATCTAGCTAGATTCGTGGCCGCGAGCAGCCGGCACAGCCGATTGGCACGTGTGGGGGGAATTCATGTCGGATCAAGAAGCAATGCGGATCGTGATCATCGGAGGTGGCACTTCTGGCTGGATGACGGCCGCTGCGCTCGCGAAGATCCTCAAAGGTCGCTACCCGATCGCCTTGGTCGAATCCGAGGAGATCGGCACGGTTGGCGTCGGCGAGGCCACCATTCCGCCGATCATGCTCTTCAACAACATGCTCGAGCTCGATGAGAATGACTTCATCCGCCAGACGCAGGCGACCTTCAAGCTTGGCATCGAGTTCGTGAACTGGGGGCGCCTCGGCGACCGCTATATCCACGGTTTTGGGGCCATTGGTCAGGATACCTGGACCGTCGATTTCCATCAGTACTGGCTCAAACAGTACCTGGCAGGCAAGGCGAAGGAACTCGAGTACTACTCGCTCAACACGATGGCCTGCCTGCACGACAAATTCCTGCGGCCGCGCCTGGACATGCCAAAGTCTCCGCTGGCACACATCGCCTACGCCTTCCATTTCGATGCCTCGCTCTACGCCCGGTATCTGCGTGGCTACAGCGAGGCGCGTGGCGTGCAGCGCATCGAGGGCCGGATCATGGACGTTGAGTGCCGGCCAGGCGACGGGCACGTCAGCGCCGTCAAGCTGCATTCGGGCGCTTCGGTCGCCGGCGACCTGTTCATCGACTGCTCCGGATTCCGCGGACTGCTGATCGAGGGCGCGCTGCACACCGGATACGAGGACTGGTCGCATTGGTTGCCGTGCGATCGGGCAGTGGCCGTGCCGTGCCGCTCGACGCAGCCACTGCATCCCTACACGCGCTCGACCGCGCGCCAGGCCGGGTGGCAGTGGCGCATCCCGTTGCAGCACCGGATAGGGAACGGCTATGTGTTCTCGAGCAAGTTCCTGAGCGAGGACGAGGCGACCAGCGTGTTGCTCGGGAACCTCGATGCGGAGCCCCTGGCCGAGCCGCGGACCCTGCGTTTCACGACTGGCCGGCGCAAGCTCGCCTGGAATCGCAACGTCGTGTCGGTCGGCCTGGCAAGCGGGTTTCTCGAGCCGCTCGAGTCCACCAGCATCCATTTGGTGCAAAAGTCGATTCAGCACCTGCTGCAGTTCTTTCCCGCGGCCGGATTCGATGCACGGGACCGCGACCAGTACAACGCGGTGATGCAACAGGAATACGAGTGGGTGCGGGATTTCATCATCCTGCATTACAAGGCAACCGAGCGCACCGACACACCGTTCTGGAATTACACCCAGGCGATGGAGATTCCGGAGCCGCTACAGAATCGCATGGACCTTTTTCGCACACACGGGCGTGTATTCCGCGAGGGCAACGAGCTGTTTGCCAAGGTCAGCTGGCTGCAGGTTCTGCACGGGCAGCGCATCCGCGCACAGTCCTATCATCCACTGGCCGACCTGCTGACCGAGAAGGAAATCAGCGACTACCTCGAGGAGGTTGCGGGCGTTATTGAAGCCTGCACTCGCGTCATGCCGGCACACGCGCGCTTCATTGCCGATAACTGCGCTGCCGCTGCGCGCGCGCCGGCAGCCGCGGCTGGCGCGAGCTAGCACGGAGAGAATATGCCTTACCAAAGATTGTTGCTGCCGGGAATCGCCCTTCTGGGCGCGCTGCTGGGCGCTTGCAGCATACCGACACGCGCCATGCTCACCTACCAAAGCGTGCCGGACGGCGCCGAGATCTTTGAGGGCGGCAAGTCGCTCGGCACGGCGCCGGTGACGCGTACCTACCTGGGCGCCGCCAACGCGGCGAAGATTAAGACGCCGGACGTGACCGCCGTTTGGCCAAGCGGTGCCAAGACCTCGTTTTTTACAGTGCTGCCGCCTAACGCGGACCGCGTGGCAACGCTTGAGCGGCCGCCCAGCGCACCGGGCCTGCAGCAGGATCTCGACAATGCACAGCAGCTGGCGGCGAAGCACAAGCTCGATGCTCAGCGCGAAGCGGACCTCAAGAAGGGCCTGATCGATCGCGCGTCACCGCTATGCCGTCAGGAGCAGGGGCAGGGTACGCTGGGAGTTGCCCAAGACTGCCAGTAGCCGGGACTCAGCGCAGCAGTGGGCGGCAGGCGAAGAAGCCGTTCAGCGTCAGGCGGCCAGCGCGGGCATCGGCGTTAAGATGGGCCGGCGCACCGACCTCTGCGGAGTGGAACAGGTCGCCGTTGTAGTAGAGCATGCGGTTCCACGCTGCCGGGACCTCTGCAATGCGCTCGAAATAGCGATTGCTCCCGGACAAGTAACCGGCTTCAACGCCATAGCGAGCGGAGAATTCCGCACCATCCAGCCGTGCCGCGTCACTGATCATGCGCCGTGTTTCCTCCTCGTCTTGCCGCGGCCTGTAGAAACTCGTGCCGCCGAAAACTGGGTTGCGAAATAGATAAGCCACCATTGCTGCCAGCCGGGCATCGGGCGTTGCTGGCCCAAGGCGGTCGCGGTGGCACTGCCACTGCACGGGACGCAGATCCGCCGGTGCAAGAGTGACGAGCGACAGTCGCACAGTCACCGAGAGCGTGCGCCGGCCACCGAGTCGCCCGCGGACATGCTCGGCAAAGTACGAAGCGACCGCGTTCGTCACCTGCGGCGGGGTGTCGACGACCAGGCCCGGATAGGCCACGCCCACCGGGCTGCCAAAGCTTTGGGAGGCGGCCCAGTCCACCAGGCCGCTCGGGTTGGCCAGGGCATCGTCGATCACAAAGCAGCTCTCGCCAGCATCAATTGGAACCGTAGAGACCTTGGCGGCCGGGTTGAAGAACTGCCCAGCAACGTTTAGCCAGCCGCTCATAGCGGCCGCAGGATCGGGCGCGTGCACCCTGCTGCCAAAGAAAACACTCAGTGCCCGGAGGTGGAGCGGTAGATTTGATAGCCCCAGGCTGGCAGATCGAGTGAAGGCGGCAGCGACGCGGACTGGCGCACGCCGCCTGGGGCGGAAGCCACCGGAGGTGTGATATTCAGGAAATCCCCGCGCACGCCCTGCACCTGCCCGCTGAACGGGCGATTCGAAAGATTGACCGCCACCAACAGCGTCTCATCGGACGCATGCCGCAGAAAGCTCACCACTCTTGCCTCATCGCTGTTGTGGAGCCACTCGAGATCACCGGAAGTGAATGCAACATGCGCCTTGCGCAGCTCAATCAGCCCGGTATAGAAGGGTCTAAACCAGGGTCGCAGGGCCCCGGAGTCCCAGTAGATCGGCAGCCGCTCAAACAAGGCCGGGCTGCCGGATTCTCCAGCGTCGCCTACTTCCATACCGTTGTAGAGCATTGGCACACCGTCGAGCGTGAGCATCAGCGCCGAGGCCGCGAGGGCCGCCGACTCGCCAAAGCGACTGATGGCGCGCCGCTTGTCGTGATTATCGGAGAAGCGCATGCGCAGTGCACCGTGCGGATAGCGCGCCTCTTCGCTGTGCCAGGCAGCGCTGAGCGCCGCAGCCGACGCCTCACCATTCACCACTTTTTCCAGTACATCTTCCAGTTTCCAGTCATAGTCGAGGTTGAAGGCGTGCACCACCAGGTCAGGCTGATCGGCCTCGGCCAGCATGACGATGTCCGGTTTGATCCGCTCAAGTGCGCTGCGTGCCTGTTCCCAGAACGAAGTCGGTATGTAGCTCGCGGCATCGCAGCGGAAACCATCCAGGTCGTAGTCGCGAATCCAGTTCGACATCATCGTGATCATGTACTGGCGAAGCTGCTGGTTGTCATAGTCGAGCTGCGCCACGTCCTCCCAGCCCGGTTCAGGGGGGATGATGCGGCCTCCCTCGTGCTTGTAGAACGACGGCTCGCTCATTAACACCGAATCCCACGAGGTGTGGTTGGCAACCATATCAATGATGACCTTCATGCCACGCGTATGCGCAGCACCAACCAGGGTGTGGAGGCTCGCGGCCGTGCCATAGTCGGGATTGATGGCAGCGTAGTCACGAATCGCATACGGGCTCCCGTAGGTGCCCTTTTTATGCAGCTGCCCGAGCGGCTGAATTGGCATCAGCCACAGGATCGTAACGCCGAGCCGTTTGAGCCTGTCGAGCTGCGCCGTAACGCCAGAGAAGTCGCCGGTGCGCGAGAAATCGCGCGGAAAAATCTCATAGATGACAGCATTCCGGACCCACTCCGGGCTGCTGCGGGCGGACTGCTGCGAAACATCCGGAACCGTCGCGGGCGGCCGCGCCGGCGCAACGGCACAAAGCAGCAACAACAGCGCCAGCACACACGGTCGCCGTGCCGCCGCGAATGAAGCATCAGGTTGCATCAATTTGGCATCCCCTTAGAGCGCACGCGCGACGCGCCCCGCACCGACACGTATCGGCGTCGACGATAGTAGAGGCCTCTGCAGCGGAACGAATGAATACGTATGCAGCCGACCGCAGTCCCCTAGGCCGGCAGACACGCTGGCGGTCAGGGTGTGCGGTGGACTTCGCGGCTGAGCTTCGCGCAGGCCCCGGCCAGTTGCTCTCCAAGTCCTTCGCTCGCCAGCCGCACATCTCCCCAGGGCTCGGCGGCTTTCGATCCCAGGCGGTCATTTTCAGCGTACCAATCGTAGCGCAGCGACTTGAGCTCGTTGCCGTCCGTATCCAGGAGCCTGGCCGTGAACGAGGCACCGCCCATGTAGTGGGTACGTAACCGATCGATGGCCGCATTATCGTCGACCTGCTTGTCGGTCGGATGTGTCGGCCGTGCATCCAGCAGCGTGATCTCCAGCCGAGCCGCGCCACCGCACTCGCGGGCGCGCAGCGCCGCGCTGACTCGCTCGCTGACGATCCTGCGAAGCACGGGATCCTCAGGCTCACCGTAGGTGGTGCGCAGCGCGGTCTCGTATGCCGGAGCAACGCCGATGACGGGATCGCTGCCCAAGGTCGCGCCAGCGGCGGCGGCCCCCGCGCTGCTGGCTAACAGAGCCAGCCGGCAAAACGCCCACGTCAGATTTTTCATACCGGCCTCCGATCGTTGTGTTGAAAAGACACCCTGAATCCCGCTCCAGCAGCTTATACCTCATACCCGCGCCACGCCGGCGGCCCGCGAACGCTCGATGCCATGCTGAGGCACGCTTGCGTCCCTACGGGTATCCCTCGATCCCGGGCAACGTACAACGTCCGGCGACAGACGCTATACATCTGACTGCACCTGCCGCGCCGAAGTTTCCATATGCAGTCTGTTCCGCCGGTAATTCGGTAGTCCCATCGTGCATGCGGATGTCCGTTGCCGTATCGAGGGCCGCCGCACCCGGCGCCGTGGCGCCCCGCCAGTGACTCCGCACATCGCGCCTTTGCCGCTAGTCCTCGCGAGCTCCTGTATGCGTTGCGTTACCTGTGGTGCGAGGCCTAGCGGTGCTGTGTGCATGGCAGATACGGTAAATGCAGCACTTAATGCGATTCGGTTAGCCCTGATCGCTGGCGCGGAGCGGCGTGTCGCCGACGCAACAGATCGAGCGCAAATTGCGATGAATACGTATGCGGGGGGGTTGGCGCGCTGCGCAGGATGTTTAAGATGAACCTGGAGATTGACCTCGAGCTAAGTTTTTAACTACTACAGATTGACTCGCTCAGGGTTTGGGGGAAAAGCAGTTTCGGATTTCACAGCGCCAAGTGCGCTGCGCCGTGGCTATATCGAGAATATTTAGGGGAGAACCAGGTGAAGAATACTCAGACGCTCCGTCCGCTTCGTCCGCTGATCCGCTCACGGGGATACGCCGTCAGTTCCACAGCCGTGGGCTGCGCCATCCTGCTGTTGGCCGCTGGCAGCGCTGCGCGCGCTGCCGACACCGATCCGACCGCGGCTGCCGCGGGCGGCACATCGGCGCCGGGGGACCAGCTCGAGGAAGTGACCATTACGGGTATTCGTGCCGCCATCGAGACCGCGATCAGCGCCAAAAAGAAGTCCAATGACATTGAGGAGACGCTCTCCGCCGAGGACATTGGCAAGCTGCCCGACACAACGATCGCCGAGTCGCTGGCACGCTTGCCGGGCGTGACCACGCAGCGCGATAACCAGGGAAATGCAACGAGCATCAGCATCCGCGGCTTGGGTCCAGACTTCAACGGCTACCTGATGAATGGTCGCGAGCAGACCAGCACGCTCGACAGCCGTGCAGTGGACCTCAGCGTCTACCCTGCCGAACTGATCTCCGGCGCAACCGTCTACAAGAGCGGCGATGCCGCGTTGATGACAGCGGGCCTCGCCGGCACGATCGACCAGCGACTGATCGACCCGCTGGCCTACGATCATCTGATCGCCAAAGGGACCTGGGAAGACGACCGCTTGGGCGAAGGTATTCCGGAAACTAAGGCCGGCAAGGGCGACCGCTGGACCCTGAGCTTCATCGACCAGTTCGCGGATCGCAAGTTCGGTGTTGCGCTCGGCTTTGTCCACCAGGGTAACGACAATTCGACAATCAATGACAGCTCATGGGGTACGACCTCCTATGCCAACGTAACCAACTCTTCCGACGTAAATATTGGCCCGGCCACCTTTCTGAGCGGCTTCAACTACGCTACTTACCAGAACACCAACAAGAAAGACGGCGGCGCAGCAATCATCAAGCTGGCCCCGACCGAGAATTTTACCAGCGAAATTGACTACTACTACGCCAAGATCGACATGACGCAGCATATCACCGAGGCGCAGGCCTCATTGAGCGGCGCCATCACCGACGCTACGGTTGTCGACGGTAATGTGGATTCGGGCACGATCCAGATGGGTCCGTATACCGGGACGGCCGGCGGCTACGGTTTGATCGACCGCAACGAGGCCATCTTCAACGAGGAAACGCTCGAGTCCTTTGGCTGGAACAACGCGCTTGAGTTCTCCGACACCTGGCGTGGCTCCATTGATATCAACCGCAATCAGGCGACTAATATCGTGCGCGACATCGAGACCTACGCGACAGTCGATGGTGCCGACTCGCTCTCATTCACCAACGGCAACGCAGCGGTCGGCGGCGGGATCCCGCAGCTCACGCTCAGCCAGCCTTACACCAGTCCCTCGACTCTGTTCGTGCACGATATCGACAGCTGGAGTGGAGTGAACTATACGTCCGGTCCCTTCGCCGGAGACTCAGTACCGCAGGCCGGTTACGACAAGGGGCCGACGATCACTGACAAGCTCTTTGCCGTACGACTCGACTTTACCCACGACCTGTCAAACACGCTGTTCAGTAGGCTACAGTTTGGCGGCAATTACTCGGATCGCGAGAAGTATTACATCACCAACGAGGGCTTGGTCGTCTCGACTCAGCCGGGCGGCTATGGAGATATTCCGCTGCCGGCCTCCACTGTGCTCAGTGGAGTCGGTGGCACGGGTCTGAGCATGCTGTCGTTTATTCCCGGTGCGTCTCTCTGGCCGGGCGCGACCATCCTGCCGAAATACAATGTCGATATCCTCGCAAAGACCTGGGAGGTCTTTGAGAAAGTGACCACTGCTTACGGCAAACTCGACATCAATACCAATTGGTTCGGCATTCCCGTGCGTGGCAACGTCGGCGCGCAGCTCGTGCACACGAACCAGTCTTCCTCCGGCTATCAGGCGGCCAACGACACCAACGTGAGCCTGAGCAATCCGGCGGTGTCGCTCTCGAGGGTGGGCACAAGCTATACCGACTTCCTGCCGTCCCTGAATCTGACCGGAGATTTCGGTAGCGGCAACTTACTGCGCTTTGCGGCGTCTGAGCAAATTGCCCGACCCGATATGACCGCCATGGCTAACAGTTTGTCGGTTGGCCAAGTGATCGTCCCGGCTCCTAACAAATACAGTGCGACACTGCCTTACAACGCGGATTCCGGCTCTGCAGGCAATCCCTTCCTGAAGCCATTTAAGGCCTTTGCGCTTGATCTGGACTACGAGAAATATTTCCAGAACAAGGCCTATGTGAGTGCCGCTGTATTTTACAAGCTGCTAAACACCTACATCACGCAGTACACCAACTATAACGGCTACGATTTCTCAAAGATCGGTCCGGAATTGGGACTTGTTAATCCAGGGCCACCGGCCGGGTGGTACGGAACGTTCACCGACACCGTCAACGGTCACGGCGGCAACCTCCGTGGCGTTGAGCTTGCGGCTTCGCTGCCGTTCAGCATGGTCGCCTCGTGGCTGGACGGATTCGGCATCTCGGGCAGCTACTCTTCAACGCTAAGCTCGGTGGTGGTCCCGAATACTATTGGCCTGGCTCCCGACAACCAGGTGCCGGCCAATCTGACGATGGGGTTGCCCAACCTCTCGCACATCAACGACAAAGTGATTTTCTACTTTGAGAAGTGGGGCTTCAGTGCATTTGTCGCCGACAACCACCGCTCGGAATATGTCGGGAGCGTGGCGAACACGACCATCGGCGGCTATCCATCGCTGGTGTATATCCTGCCGCAGACCTGGGTATCGGCGCAGGCGGGCTACGAGATCCAGTCCGGGTTCTTGAAGGGTCTGGCTGTCCGGTTCGAGGGTAACAACATGAACCGGCCCAAGTATCAGACCATCGACTCCGTGGGCGGAACGACGTCAACGACGCTGACGGGCTCCAACTACGATCTGCGATTCATTTACAAGTTCGAATAACCAGAGCTTGCGGATAATCCTGGCCGCCAATGCGCATCGCATCGAGCGCTTGGCGGGCCGGGAGCTGCAGGATAACCCGAGAACATTGGCGTCATTGGCTGCACCAGGCATATGCGCCAACGCGGGCTGGATCAGCCTCTACTTGAACGCTGCAATGGTTTGCGCAAGGCCGCCAGCTTACCGATAAGGCTTTCGGATAAGCTGGGGCTCAAGAGCCAAGGCTGTCCGCTATTAAGACTTACGGTCTCGCAAAGACTGAGATACTGGACTTGCGCAACTGCACTCGCGGTCACGGCGTTGTATGGCCTAAGTGGACCGATTGGGATACGGCATCGGCAAGTGCACCTGCGATGCCCCACCACCCGCGTGAATTCCAGTGCCTGCTCGAGCTTGCTACGTGCGTTGATTACACCGGCAATTTGATACCGGCTAAGATTGATCGACAAGACTCCTGTATCTATTATCAGACTACGTATATGACTGGCGCGTCCGATCGTTCAAGCAAGACAACGTCGGCGTCGCGCCGGCACTGGCGAGCGTTGCTGCGCCGGCTTGCGCCATTGAGTGCCCCGCTGCGATGGCTGTTGCAGTGCCTGGCTTTGGCTGCTGGCATAACGCTGTGCAGTACACCGAATTCGATCGCTCAGGATGCCTCCGATTACCGCGCGCGCCTGGCGCAAGATGAGATTCTGTATTTTGTACTGCCGGATCGGTTCGAGAATGGCGATCCTGCGAACGATCGCGGTGGCCTGAAGGGGGACCGGCTGCACACGGGCTTCGATCCGACCCACAAGGGCTTCTACCATGGCGGGGACCTCAAGGGCCTGACCAGCCGCCTCGATTACATTCAAGGTCTTGGTGCCACAGCGATCTGGCTCGGTCCGATCTTCAAAAACAAAGCAGTCCAAGGCGAGGGCGGCCACGAGTCGGCCGGCTACCACGGCTACTGGATCACCGACTTCCTGCATGTAGATCCGCACTTCGGCACCATGGCCGACATGCATAAGTTTGTTGACGCCGCTCACGCGCGAGGCATGAAAGTCTACCTCGACATCGTGGCGAACCACACAGCCGATGTAATTCAGTATCGCGAATGCCCCACCGGTCACTGTGTGTACCGCTCGCGCGCTGACTACCCCTACACGCGCCACGGTGGCGTCAGCGGCGAGCCAATCAACGATGGTTTTAAGGGCGATGCGGCTGAATACCAGACAGCGGACAATTTTTCACATCTGACCCGTCCGGACTACGCCTACACGCCGTTCATCCCGCACGGCGAGGAGCACGTTAAGGTGCCCGAGTGGCTCAACGACCCGATTTATTACCACAACCGAGGTCAGTCAACCTTTAGGGGTGAGAGTTCAACGATGGGCGACTTCGGTGGCCTTGACGATCTGATGACTGAAAACCCGCGTGTGGTGCAAGGGTTCATCGATATTTACGGCTACTGGATCGATGAGTTCCACGTTGATGGCTTTCGCATCGATACCGCCAAGCACGTCAATCCCGAGTTCTGGCAGGCGTTCGTGCCGGCCATGCGTGCACGCGCTGCCGCAGTCGGCATTCCTAATTTCCACATCTTTGGCGAAGTATCGATCGGCGAGATGGACCCCGGCCAGCTTGCCGTACACACACGCGTCGACAAGCTCCCGGCGGTACTGGACTTTGCCTTCACCCGGGCGGTCTTCGATACGGTGGCTGGCACGGCAGGTACTGAGGAGCTCGCGCGCCTGTTCGCCGGCGACGCGCTCTACGAGGGTGGTGCAGCGGCGGCGCTGCAGCTGCCGATATTCATCAGCAATCACGATAATGGGCGCGCTGCCCATTTTATCCAGAAGGAACGGCCCCAGGCTGACGATGCCGAAGTACTCCAGCGTGTGCTGCTGGCCAATGGAATGATGTTCATGCTGCGGGGCGTGCCGATAATCTACTACGGAGATGAGCAGGGCTTTGTTGGCACGGGTGGTGACCAGGATTCCCGCCAGGACATGTTCGCGAGCCAGGTCGCCTCCTACAATGTGCAGCGCCTGCTAGGCACAACGGCCACCACCGCGCAGAGCAATTTTAATCCGAACCACCCGCTGTACCGCGCCTTGCGGGAACTGGCGCGCCTGCGCACCAGCCAGCCTGCCCTGCGCCGCGGCCGGCAGGTAGTGCGAAACTACAGCGACAAGGCCGGGTTGTTTGCGGTCTCACGCTTCGATCCGCAAAGCGGACGCGAGCTGGTCATTGCATTTAATACCTCCGCGAGTGCACTTGATGCACAGGTGGAAGTCGACAGCGGCTCGCTGCACTTCAAATCCTTGCGCGGCCAGTGCGCCGCGGCGGCAACCGCCCCCGGCAGTTACCAGGTGCACATCGCAGCGCTTGATTTCATCGTTTGTGCCGCCGAGGACCATCCGTGAGCGCCCCGCCGGCGGTGCATCCGGCGCCGCAGCCAGGCTATCCGTGGTGGCGCGGTGCTGCGATCTACCAGATTTACCCGCGCAGCTTCGCCGATTCCAACGGCGATGGGATTGGTGACCTGCCCGGCATCACAGCTCACCTGGACTATGTGGCCGCGCTCGGCGTCGACGCCATCTGGCTCTCACCGTTCTTTACCTCGCCGATGCGCGACTTCGGTTACGACATCAGCGATTACTGCAATGTGGATAAGATCTTTGGGACGCTTGCCGACTTCGACCGTCTGCTCCATCGGGCCCACGAACTGGGACTGCGGGTGATCATCGATCAGGTGCTCTCACACACTTCGGATCAGCATCCTTGGTTTCAGCAGAGCCGCTCGAGCCGAGACAACCCGCGCGCGGACTGGTACGTTTGGGCCGATCCAAAGCCGGACGGCTCCCCGCCATCGAATTGGCAGTCGGTATTTGGCGGCTCGGCCTGGACCTGGGACGCACGGCGCTGCCAGTACTATCTGCATAATTTCCTGGTCGAGCAGCCGGACCTGAACGCGCACAACAGCGCCGTCCAGGACGCACTGCTTAAGTGTGCGCGCTTCTGGCTCGACAAGGGTGTCGATGGCTTTCGGCTCGATGCCATCAACTACGCCATGCACGATCCGCAGCTGCGCGACAACCCGCCGGCGGCAACGAATGGTCGGCCAGTGACGCGCCCGGTAGACTTCCAACAGCCCCTCTACAATAAATCCCAGCCGGATATGCCGCGTTTCCTCGAGCGCATCCGCGAACTTACCGACAGCTATGGTGAGCGCTTCACGGTGGCTGAGATCGGCGGTGAAGACGCCGAAGGGGACATGCACCAGTACACCCAGGGCGATTCGCGACTGCATACGGCTTATGGCTTTAATTTTTTGTATGCCGAGCAGCTGACGCCGGCCGTGGTGCGCAAGGCACTCGAGTCCTGGCCCGCCAAGAACGACATGGGCTGGCCAAGCTGGGCGTTCTCTAATCACGATGCGCCGCGGGCCGTCTCGCGCTGGGCGCCGCCGCAGTATCGGGCCGAATTTGCGCGGCTCTCAATGCTGCTGCTGGTAAGCCTGCGCGGCAATATCTTCTTGTACCAGGGCGAGGAGCTCGGTCTGCCGCAGGCCGAGATCGCCTACGCCGATCTGCAGGATCCAGAGGCCATCACCAACTGGCCACGCACCCTTGGACGTGACGGCGCCCGCACACCTATGCCCTGGCACGCCGCGGCGGCACACGCCGGATTCACGACCGGCAAGCCCTGGCTGCCGATCAGTGCCGAACATCCGGCGCTGGCGGTCGATCGCCAGCAGCAGCAGAGCGATTCGCAGCTCGCCCTGACCCGCCGGCTGCTATCCGTGCGCAGCGCGCACCAGGCCCTGCGGGTCGGCACTTTGCGGTTCCTGGATACGCCTGAGCCACTACTGGCTTTTGAGCGCTCTGCCGGTCCGGAGCAGCTGCTATGTCTTTTCAATCTCAGCGCTGCTCGCTGCAACTGGCCATCCTCAGTGGCCGGCGCATGGCGCATTCTCGAGCAGGTCGGAGGCGCTGATCTCAAGGCACTCCCACCCTACTCGGCCCTGATCGCTGCGCGTGGAGGCTGAGGCGATGCGCCGGAGCAGGGCCCGGTGGCCAACGACCAGCGCGTGATCAGCTTTGCAGCTTCGGCGTGCAGCTTCCTGGCTTGCGCGGCATGCATAGCCACCCTGAGCTTCGGTGCGGCAGCTGCGAGCGCTGCAAGCGCGCCCGCCACCACGTTCAACCTGCAGCCTGACGGTCTTAGCGCGCAGCAGGGCCCGCTGCAACTGCGTGTCACAGCGCTGAGCGATGATCTGCTGCGCATACGGGTGGCCCCGAATGGCCGCTGGGGCGAGGATGCCTCGTGGGTTGTCAGCCAGGAGCGGCGCCAGCACTCGCTTCGCGTCCAGCCCTATGTCGGGGCCAATTCAAGTGGCTTTCGCACCGCGCACCTGATCGTGCGCATCGAGCGTACGCCGCTGCGGCTGATCATTGAGAACGCTGCGGGGCAGCTGCTGTCCGCCGATGCCCTGGAGCGGCCCGTGGCCGCGCCGGGCCAGGGCTTCGTGCTGCGCAAGCAGCTGCCGGAGAGCGAGCATTTTGTCGGCCTCGGGGACAAGAGCGGGCCGCTTGACCGGCGCGGCGGGGAATTCGTGAACTGGAACACCGATGTCGGTCGCTTCAGCGGCTCGACCGACCCCCTTTATAAGAGTATTCCGTTTTTTGTCAGCATCGGGGCTCCCGGGGGCAGCTACGGGCTCTACCTCGATAACACCTGGCGCTCGTGGTTCGATTTTGGTCGACGTCATCCGGACACCCTGGAAATCGGCGCCGAGGGCGGCGCGATCGACTACTACCTGATCTACGGACCCACGCCAGGCGCGGTGGTGGCCGGCTACACCGAACTGACGGGTCGGCCGCCGCTCCCGCCGCTGTGGGCGCTTGGCTATCAGCAATCGCGCTACAGCTACATGTCTGCCGATGAGGTGCGCGATCTGGCTCGGCACCTGCGCAGCGAGCGCATCCCCACCGATGTGATCTGGCTCGATATCGACTACCAGGACCGCAACCGGGTCTTCACCACCAATGCCGCGACGTTTCCCGACCTGGCGGGCCTGGCGGCGCAGCTGCGGGCTGAGGATCTGCGCCTGGTCCTGATCACCGACCTGCACATTGCCGAGGCGCCCGCGCAGGGCTACGCCCCTTACGACAGCGGCATCGCCGGCGATCAGTTCGTCAAGCGCCCGGACGGCACCAACTTTGTAGGGACCGTTTGGCCCGGCCTGTGCGTGTTCCCGGATTTCACGCGCGCACCCACCCGCCAGTGGTGGGGCGGTCTGTACCGGGATTTTGTGGCCGACGGCATCGCAGGCTTCTGGAACGACATGAATGAGCCCGCGCTGTTTCGCACGGCAAGCAAGACGATGCCGCTCGATACGCTCCATCGCATCGAGGAGCCGGGTTTTGCCTCCCGCACCGCGACGCATGCTGAGATCCACAACATCTTCGGTATGGAAAATTCCCGCGCCACCTACGATGGTCTCCTGAGCCTCGCCCCGCAAGAGCGGCCGTTTGTCATGACCCGCGCGAGCTTCGCTGGCGGTCAGCGCTACGCGGTCACCTGGACCGGGGACAACGACTCGAGCTGGAGTCACCTCAAGCTCATGGTGCCGATGCTGCTCAACCTCGGACTGAGCGGCTTTGCCTACGCCGGCGCCGATGTTCCAGGCTTCAACGGCAACCCCACCCCGGAGCTCGCGACCCGCTGGTTCGAGATCGCCGCCTTCACACCCATCTTCCGCGGCCACTCCGCCAAGGGCACGGCCCGCAAGGAGCCGTGGGTCGATGGCGAGGCGCAGTTGGCCATCCGGCGGCATTTCATCGAGGAGCGCTATCGCCTGTTGCCGTATCTGTACGCGCTGGCAGATGAGAACGCGCGTACCGGCGCGCCGCTGATGCGCCCGCTATTCTACGAATACCCGGATAGCCTCCGCAGCAGCTGCGATTCCTCGATGAGTTTTCTGCTCGGGGCACGGTTACTGGTGGCGCCCTCCCCGGAACCGGAGTCGAGCGCCGCGTATGATATCTGTCTGCCGGCCGGCGGCTGGTATGACTACTGGAGCGGGTTGCCGGTGCTGGCACAGCGACGCAGCGTGGGCGATGCCGTGACCGGGCCGGAAGCCGCGCAGCAGTTCGTGCGTGTGACGCCGACGCTGGCAACCTTGCCCATTTACGTGCGCGCCGGCGCGATCCTGCCGCGCCAGGATCTGGTGCAGAGCACAGCGCAGACCCCAGCAGGGCCGCTCACCCTGGAGATTTACCCGGGCGATGACTGCGAGGGCGTGCTGTACACGGATGACGGACACACACAGGCCTACCGCGATCAGAGCTTTATGCGCCAGGTGGTGCGCTGTCAGCTGACGCCGGCGGGTGTTGAAGTCGAGCTTGAGCCGCGCCAAGGTCAATACCGCCCCTGGTGGACGGCGCTGGAACTGCGGGTCCACGGCTGGCAGGGGTCGGGCAGCGCAACGCTGGCGGATCAGGCCGTGGCAGTGCGAATCGATGCCGATGCCCAGGTACTGCGCCTCCTGGTCCCCGACCAGAGCGGTCCGGCGCGGATCACGGTGCGCCACAGTGCGCCGGAGTCCGGGGCGCCGCCGGCCGCTGCCGCTGCTAAGCCCTAGTGGTATGCAACAAAGACCGCGGTGGTTTGCGCCGGCACCGTGAACGTGCCGCCGGTGCCCGTTGAGCTGAAGTTCCAGCCGGCCAGCAGCGTCGCATCGGAACCTGCCAGTTGCACCGGATGCAGCGAAACGTTGCCGCTCGCGGTCCCCTTGGCCGCATTGGCGTAGGTCGCGCTGCTGATCGTGAAGGACTGCGCCGAGGTGCTCGGGTTGTAGAGCACGACCACTGCGTTGTACCCGGAAGTCGTGCCTGCAACGCAGCCGACGCCGAGAATCTGCTCAACGATCAGGCCATGAACCTGGGCGCCCTGGTCCGGAAAACTCACACAGCTGTTGATCAGGGCTGCGGTACCGAGTCGAAATAAATCCGTGGACTTGCGGATCTTCAGGAACTCCTGGACGCGCGTGCTGGTCGCCTGGATCGTACCCGTATCCGGCACCGCCTGACTGACCAGCAGTGGCCCGAGCGTAGCGGCATTGGCGACGTTGTTGCCGGTGTTCTGCGGCGGCAGGCCGGCGCTCCAGTTGTTCGCGGAGCCATTCCAGTAGATGCGATTGAAGTAATCGCCCGAGTCGTAACTGTTGCTGTCGCCGGACTTGGAGCGCAACAGATCATCACCGCCGTGGATGAAGGCAACACCCTGCGACAGCACCGCCACTGAGAGGCCGACCACCTGCGCACGGCCCGCGCTGGCCACAGTGGTGCTGGTCGGAAGTTTGTACTGGCTGATATCGAACAGCGTCTCATTGTCGTGGCATGCGACATACACGAGATTCTCCTGCGGTTGCTGCGTGTAGCCGGTGGGACTGCCAAAATAACCGACCTGGGCGCCGGTGACGCCTGCACTGAGCGGGAAGCTGGCCAGATTGCCGGCCAAACCTACACTGATACGGTTCTGCAGCGGCAGCAGCACATCGTTGCTGTCACCGGTGCAATCATCGCCCATGTCGTTGCCATTGAGGTCATAGCACAGACCATTGATAAAACCCTGATTCGTAACCATCGCACTGCCGCTGTCAAAGGGGCTGCCGCCGCGAACCCCATCCCGCAACCGATCGTTAAAGGTCCCTATCCCGGTACCGGCCATATTCAGCTGTGAGGCCGGCGTAATTACTGATAAGACCTGGTTGGGCGCGGTCCAGCCCTCGCCATAGAAATAGGTATGGCCCCGGCCGTCCGCCGCGGCCACGGCATTGACGAGTGCCAGCGCCTGAACCATCGCGGACTTGGGGATCAGGTCCATGGTGTCGAACCGGAACGCATCAACCTTGTACTGCCCGGCCCACTGCACCAGGGTATCGTCCATCAGTTTAGCCATCATGACCCGCTCAGTGGCGGTATCTGAACAGCACGAATTGTTCTCCACCGCACCAGTGGTATCGAGGCGCTGGTAGTAGCCTGGCACGATCTGATCAAGTACTGAATGCGGATCCTCGCCGCTGGCACTGGTGTGGTTGTAGACCACATCGAGGACCACCCGCAGTCCGATGCCATGAAGCGCCTTCACCATCTGGCGGAATTCGAGTACCCGGCTGAGTCCATTGGCCGGATTGCTCGAATAGCTGCCCATCGGAGCGCCAAAATGAAACGGGTCGTAGCCCCAGTTGTAGCAGTCGGCATTCTGGCTGGCGATGACCGCCTGCTCGGCAACCATACTGTCGCCGCTCGAGGCCGGAATCGTCGGGTTCGTGCAGGTCAGCGCATCGACCGAGGCGAAATCGAACGCCGGCAGCAGGTGCACGTGCGTCAGGCCAGCACTGGCGAGTGCCGCCAGATGCGTCATGCCATTGCTGTTGAGGTTCGTGAAGGCCAGAAACAGTCCCGGGTTCGAGGAGGTCGCATCGTTCATCGAAAAATCGCGCACATGCAGTTCGTACACGACACTGTCGGTGGGCGTCGCCGAGGTCGGAATAAGGGTTCCAGGCCATCCCGACGGGGTCGCCGCGGCATCGGCGAGATTCACGACCATCGAAAGGCTGCTATCGCCATTCAGGGACACCGAATAGGGATCGGTCACGGTATTGGCAACTACCGCGCCGTAGCCGAGCGCCGAGGTCGCGGCGCGACTGAATACGCTCAGCGTATAGGTGTAGTAGGCCACATTGCTCCAGCTCGCATCGGCAGCCGTGTAGCTCCAGACTCCAGTGGTAGCATCCTCGGTCATCGCAAAGGTCGTGGGTGCAGCCGCCCCTGCCGAGGGGTAGAGATTCAGCTGTACCGCTGTGGTTGTCGGCGCCCACAGATGAAAGGTCGGTGCATCAGTCACCGGATCGAAAGTCACGCCCAGCGTCACCGCGCTGGCTGCGCTCCCGTACACGCTATCGAGCACGGGACCGATTTGCAGCTGCGTGCCATTGGTTGGCGTAGTGCCAGAATACTGAACAACTGCCAGCTGATCGCCCAGAATGGTACTGACCTGAACGCCGTTGGCGGGCAGCATCAGCGCGGTCGCGCCAACGTACTGCGGATAGGCTGCCTGCAATTGCGCGCTCAGAGTACCCGCAGTAAGTGCGATGCCGCTGGGATTGTCCGCGCCGGCAATATCATTCGCACCATCGGAGAGCGCAGCCGATGCAGAGTAATACAGCTTGAAGTTGAGCGTGGGATCCGCACCGGGCCAGACGATCGTGGAGCTGTTGAGCCAGATGGCCTTTGCGCTGCCGAGAGCAATCGTGTTGCCCCCTCCGCCTCCGCCGCCTCCTCCTCCTCCACCACCACCGCCGCCGCCGCCGCCACAGGCGACAACGCTTGTGAAGCACATCAGCAGCAATGCGGATCTCGGCAGCCAGGTCCGGAGAATCGCCACCGGCTCAGAGCACCGGACCGAAGGCGTCGCAAATTCGCCAAACAGTGTGCGCCCCTGCACCCGTCGGCTAGTCATTGGTTTCATTGCCAGAAACTCTATCGAGCCCGATCCGCTAAGGGAACGCGCCACATACGTATTCATCAGAATTCACACGCTGCGAAACTTCGGCCTCTACACGCAATGCAGCACCACGCAGTGAATGCGAGCGCGGCAATGCAAGACGCTTCAAGCCATGAGGCGCATTCATCCAAAGTTCACCGCCATGTGTTGTGCTTGCGCTTTGGGGCTGGCCGCAAGCTGCGTAGCGCGCGGGCGTAAAGCGGGTGGCGAGCCGCGATCAGCTACCGTATGCTGATTTCCCCGCGTCAGGCCCTACTGCTCATGGATTTGAATCTCTCCGGCAAACGGGTGCTGGTCACCGGCGGCAACACCGGGCTCGGCGCCGCGATTGCAGTGGCTTTTGCCGCCGAACACGCCCGCGTGGCAATTAACTACGTTGCCCAGCCCGAGGCGGCGCAGTCGCTGGCAACCCAGCTGCGTGCCACCACTGTCGATGTACTGACCCTGGAAGCCGATATCAGCGCTGCGGCGGCGGTTGAGGAGATGTTCGCGGCACTCGATAAGGCCTGGGGCGGCATCGATGTCCTGATCAACAACGCCGGCGTCGATGGGCCGAGGGCCCTTGCGTGGGAAGCCGATGCAGCGGCCTGGAGCCGCGTGCTTGAGATCAATCTGATGGGGGCGTTCCACTGTGCACGTGCCGCGCTGCGGCGCATGGTGACGCAGCGCAGTGGAGTCATTATCAATACCAGCAGTGTCCACGAGCAGATTGCCTGGTCGGGCTACAGCGCCTACGCAACCAGCAAAGCCGGTTTGTCGATGCTTTCAAAGACCCTGGCCCAGGAGGCCGGCCCATTCGGTGTGCGCGTGCTGTGCATTGCGCCCGGCGCGATCAGAACCTCCATAAACGCCGGCGTCTGGGAGGATCCGGCCGGTGCGCAGGATCTGCTCAGCAAGATTCCGCTGGGACGCGTAGGCGAGCCGCAGGATGTGGCGCGTCTTGCCGTGGTGCTTGCCTCGGAGGTCGCTGGCTACGTGACTGCGACCAGTGTGTTTATCGACGGTGGCATGACCGATTATGCCGACTTTGGTCACGGAGGCTAGCAGGCATGAGCGATACCGCATTCGGTGCACCGGGCATTCCGCCCACATGGTCATCGAGCGATAAGGATTTCGTCACGACTGCGCTAGGGGCGGCGCGGCTCTGGGCCACCATTGGTCACGGCATCATCAATGAGCTGTACTGGCCCTCCACGGGTCAGCCGCAGATTCGCGATGTGAGCTTCTATCTCATCGGTGCCAACCACTGGATTGACTTGAAGCGCGTTAGCCGTTACCGCTTGTCCACGCCCGGTCCGTTCCTGCCTGCACTTACAATTACTCACTATGGCAGCGACTACCAGCTGGCCATTGAGGTACTGCCCGACCCGAGTCGTGATGTATTGGTGCTGCGCTACAGCCTAGAGGGACCTTATCGGATGGTAATCATCCTCGCTCCACACCTGGGTAGCAGCGGGCTCGACAACAGTGCTTGGACGGATCAGGGCGCGGCCTTTGCGCAGCGAGGTGACTGGGTCTTGTGCCTGAGTGCGTACCCGCCACTGGAGCAGCTCAGCTGCGGCTACGTTGGCGCATCGGACGGCTGGCAGGACCTCGAACGCCATGGGCGGCTGACCTATGCATTCACGGAAGCGCCCGACGGCACTGTGGCATTGAGCGCACAGGCTGCCGGCACCAGCGGCATACTGGCAATCGGGTTTTCCGAGTCCGTGCACGGAGCGCATACGCTGGTACGCTCGGCGCTGGCTGAAGGATTCGACTCGCTGCGTGCTGAGTTCCTAAGGAACTGGCAGATGTGGGGCGCGAGACTCACGTTGCCGCGACCCGACGCCACGCTCGGTGACGCGGCCTTACTGTCTGCAGCAGTACTCAAAATGCATGAAGATCGTACCTATCCCGGTGCGGTCGTCGCGAGCCTGAGCGTGCCCTGGGGCAACAGCACCAATACCCTTGGTGGATATCACCTCGTGTGGCCGCGTGATGCGACACTCACTGCCTTTGCGCTATTGGCTGCAAACCAGACGGAGGACGCGCGCCGCATCCTCTCGCACTTGGCCGCCAATCAACTGCCCGACGGACACTGGCCGCAGAATTTTTTCCCCAACGGCAAGCCCTTTTGGACCGGTATTCAGCTGGACGAGGCCGCTTTTCCAATTTTGCTCGCCGCAAAACTACGTGAACTAAGTGATACTGAATTGCCACGTGCGGCACACATGGTACGTTCTGCCGCGGGATTCATCGCACGTCACGGTCCCTCGAGCGACCAGGACCGGTGGGAAGAGAACCCCGGCGTCAGTCCGTTCACGGTGGCTATAGCCATCAGTGCGTTGATTGCAGCGGAACCGTGGCTCGATGAGTCCGAACGCGCTTACGCCGCAGCGCTGGCGGATGACTGGAACGAACGCCTTGAGGGCTGGTGCTACGTGCAGGGCACGGTGCTTGCCAGGGAGCTTGGTGTCGCAGGTTACTATGTGCGCATTGCGCCGCCACTGATAAACAGCGACTTGGGCGGCCAGGTGTTACTGCGCAATCGCAACGGCGAATGGCTGCAGGCGGCGGCACTCGTGAGCCTGGACTTCTCTTATCTAGTGCGACTCGGGCTGCGCAGTGCGAAGGATCAGCGCGTGCAGGATACGATCAAGGTTGTCGATCATGTACTCAAGGTACAGACACCATCCGGCGGTCTCTATCATCGCTACAACGACGATGGCTACGGTGAACATGCCGACGGCCGCCCTTTTGACGGCAGTGGGATCGGCCGTGGGTGGCCGTTGCTGGTCGGCGAACGGGGACACTTGGCGCTTCAGGCAGGTGAAGATCCGATCGAGTACCTGCGTACCATGTGGAACTGCGCCAGCGCTGGCGGCCTGTTGCCCGAACAGGTCTGGGACGCGGATCCGATTCCAGCACTGGAACTCGCGCCGGGGCGCCCTTCCGGCAGCGCGATGCCTTTGCTATGGACGCATGCCGAGTTCCTTAAACTTCTGGTCGCTCGGGAGCGCGGGCAACCGATCGAACAGTTGCGTTCGGTGACGAGCCGGTACGCTGGCGCGAAGGCCCCGCAGGCCGCCGCTTGGCACTGGCGCAATGAAGTCCCGGTGCTGCAGCTCGAGGCCGGTCGCGATCTGCTGATTGAAGATCGCCAGCGCTTTACGCTGCATCTTGGTTTCGATGGCTGGCACTCAGTGCGCGATGAAGTCGCAGTGCTGCAGCCCTTTGGCCTGTGGGGGGTATTGCTCAAGCACGCGGAACTCGCCGGCTACATGGATCTGGACTTCACTCGCCACTACGCTTCAGGGTGGGAAGGCTTGAATCACCGCGTACAACTTACACGAGCACCCGTCGATCACGCATTGCCGCATATGGGCTGATCATGGAGACTGCTGACCGGCCCCTGCACGGGGCCCCGTTTCCGCGCACTCGCCTGCACCCGCGCCTGTATATGGCTGAACTGGTCGGCACTGCATTATTGGTCAGCGTCGGTCTCTCAATAGTCATCCTGCTGTTCGGTACAACGATCACGGGTGCCTCGTGGCACCTGTCCGCTGACGTGCGTCGTGCCATCGCCGGCGCGTTGTTCGGCACCACAGGCACGCTGATCGCGCTGTCTCCCGTAGGCCGCATCAGCGGCGCACACATTAATCCGGCCGTTACCCTGGCGTTCTGGATCAGTGGCAAGCTGCGTTGGCGGGACGCGCTCGGCTATGTCTCAGCGCAGTTCGCAGGCGCACTACTGGGCGCTTGCCCGTTACTGGCCTGGGGAGCACGCGGGGCAAGCGTGCACTTCGGGGCAACAACTGTTGGCATCAACGTTTCTGTGGCCCATGCGCTGGGAGGGGAAATTATCGCTACCGCCGCGCTGATCCTGGCAGTCTTTGTGACTTCAGCTCATCGGCGTACGCGCCAGCTGACTCCATGGACAATGCCGCCGCTGTTCGCATGGCTGGTTTGGTGGGAGGCACCGCTCTCGGGCGCAAGTGCCAATCCGGCACGCAGTTTCGGCCCTGCCGTTGTCTCAGGCGATTGGCACGGGTTCTGGATTTATCTTGCCGCCCCGGTAATTGGAGTCGCGCTGGCATTGCTGATTCTGCGGGTCCGCGCGCTCGGGCACCACGAGGTCAAAGTCGCGCGCCTCTATCACTTCGACTTGTAACCGACCCGCGCCCAAGTAACGCTGCAACTCACCGCGTCGTCAATGGTCCAACATAATGGGGCGGAACCGGTCTCTGCGGCGACTCACCGCAGAGCTCAGTTTACCGGCGCCCGTGTGGCGGAGAGGGTGGGATTCGAACCCACGTGCCGGTATTACCCGACCATCCGATTTCGAGTCGGCGCCGTTATGACCACTTCGGTACCTCTCCGGAACTCAAGCGCGGCAAACTGGTATTCTAACCGAGTTGACGAATCGGCGAGATGTGCTATGCGAAATCCGTGGCTCGAGCCGGCGGCTTACCGCCGGAGATTATCGCTGGCCGTCTTAGCGGGCACGCTGCTGCTGAACTCCTGCACGCCGCCACCGCTCTCAGTGCTGCAGGGAATTCACCAGCGCGGTCAGCTGACGATTGTGACGCTGAATCGCCCAACAACCTACTATCTTGGCGCCCACGGCCCCGAGGGCTACGAATACCGCCTCGCGGCCGCCTTTGCCGCCAAGCTCGGCGTGCAGCTGGTGATTCTGCAGGCTCGCAATGCCACCGTCATGCGCGAGATTCTCGCCGAGGGCAGCGCCGATCTGGCCGCGGCGCAGATCACTTCCAGCAATGCTTGGAAACGCGCTGGTCTTGCCACAGTTCCTTACCAGAGAATTCCGCAGCTGGTCGTCCAGCGCCGCGGTAAACCGCGGCCCACCAACATTGCAGGCCTCAAGGGCGCCCGGCTGGTAGTCCGTGCCGACAGTCCGCAATTGCAGCTGCTGCATGACATGCGCGGCGGCGGCGCGCCTTATCTGTCCTGGACCGAGTTGCCCCGCGAGCAGGCCGATCCCCTCGACTGGGTAAGCAGTGGCGATGCGGATTTCGCAATCATGGACGCCAACGAGTACGAATACGCCCAGCATCTGTTTCCCGATGTCATCGTCTCCTTCACGCTGCCTGATCCGCGGCCGGTCGAGTGGATGGTGGGTCGCGATGCTCTGGATCTGCGCGATGTTGCCAACACATTTCTGACCGAAGCTGCGAGCTCAGGACTTCTGGCGCGGCTGGAACACGACTCCGAGCAACGCGCGCATGGATTTCAGTACGAGCAAGCCCGCCGCTATCAGGATGATCTGGCGGCACGACTGCCAGCCTTGCGCTCATGGTTCGAGGAAGCGGCCAGCACCTCGGGACTCGACTGGCGGCTGCTGGCGGCGGTGGGCTACCAGGAATCCAAGTGGGATGCGGCCGCCAAATCAGGTGATGGTGCCGCCGGGGTCATGATGTTGACCGCGGACACCGCCGAGTCGGTGGGCGTACAGGATCGCAATGATCCGCGCCAAAACATCCTGGGTGGCGCCGCTTATCTGGCGCAGGTGGTCGATATGATTCCCGAACGCATCGCGGAGCCCGATCGTACCTGGCTGGCACTGGCAGCCTACAACGTCGGTTATGGTCACCTCGAGGATGCAAGGATCCTGACCCAGAGCCATGGCAAGAACCCCGATTTGTGGGCGGATGTCAGCCAGTACCTGCCGCTGCTGGCCGACGAGCAGTGGTACTCGCAGGCCAAGCGCGGCTATGCGCGCGGCTGGGAGCCAGTCAAGTTTGTCGAGGAAGTGCGCGGATTCCTGGCAGTCCTTGAATGGTTCGGAAACAGCACGACCACAACTGCACTGGCCGATCCAGCCAGTTCAGCCGCGCCGCCGCTCAAAAAACCGCTTCAGTAGCACACCACACTCAGCCTCGAGCACGCCACCAAAGACATCGACCCGGTGATTGTGTGCGCCAACCGCAAAGGCATCGAGCAAACTGCCCGCAGCGCCGGCGCGTGGATCCCACGCACCAAAGACCACACGCCGTACCCGCGCCTGCATGATGGCTGAGGCACACATCAGGCAAGGTTCGAGCGTCACATACAGCACTGTGTCGTTCAGGCGATAGTTGCTCAGGGCCCGCGCGCCGGCTCGCAACGCCTCGATCTCCGCATGCGCGGTGGGGTCACAGCCGGCAATCGGACGGTTCGAGCCGCGCGCAATGATCTGCTCGTCTTTGACCAGCACCGCGCCGACGGGTACCTCGCCAGCGGCTTCGGCCCGCGCGGCCTCAAGCAACGCCTCGGCCATAAACTGGGTGTCGCTGCCCGGCATCTGTGCGCTTCCCAATCAGCTTCGCCTCACTTGGGTGCTTTGCTCTGTTCGAGCGCTCGCCGCCAGAAATCGCTCCTCAGCAATTCCTTGGAATACTCGGGGCAGCTCTCGGTGATCGCATTGGCGGCCAGTGCGTGCATACCCTTGTGTAACATCGCCGGATGCTCGGCGAGGTACTTATCAACCAGCGCTTCGATTTCTATGCTGGTCATGCCGTCCAGACATTTTGAAAAGGCGACTACCAGATGCTCGTCGCCACCAAACTGCGCGGCGCCGAGGAACCCATCAACAAGGCCGCGCACGTACCAGCCCCGCGTCGTGGCATCCAAATCCCGATAGGAATTGCCGGACTCCGCCGCCGGTGGCATTGTGATGCTCTGAGCAAGTGCGGTACCCGACAAAAGTGCTGAACAAGCCAAAGCCACGACGTGGCGCATAACTAACTCCTTGAAAGATTCACTGTTGGCGCCACGCGCCCACTTAGCGCGCCTCGACACCTCTCGCGTTGCAATCTACCTACCCGACCGCTTCCGCGCACCCTGGAAGCTTATGCGAAGCGAGGCGCAGACATTGGAGTCCGGGGTCGCACACCAGTACCTTGCGAATCTGGTGACCAACGATCCCCAACGCGAACTTAAGCAGCAACAGAGCACTGGCAAGGCCAAGGATCGCTCGCCGCCAACTAAATCGGTCTGTTTAATTTTAATATCCAACCACGATACGCGCCCCGGCTCGGGAGGCTCATAGGGCGGTTTCTCCAGGCTGCCATGTACACGCGGGGTAGCCTTGCTGCACGAGCCGCAATAGCTCTGCGCTCCGGCAAGAACTGGTCCGATCGGAGCCCAATATTATTCTGTTACATCAATGACTTAGACGATATTCTTGCAGACCACAACAATTCAGTCCTCCGTGCGCTACATAGCTCAAAGTTCATTTCGCTCGAATGCGACCCTAAGCGAACCCAATAGCGGCCTGCCACAGAGCCGTGTATCCGCGACGTGCCCGGCCAGGCCGCTTTTTCAGGGCTCCAGATCATCGAACTCGGCTGGTACTTCTTCGCCACTGAGGCCAATAAAGGGCTTCAACCTTGATTTGAAACGGGCGCGCGCGCCGGGCTCTGAAAGGGCAGCGTCGAGGGCGCAATTGAGTTCGTAGGCATTCACGTCGTAGCCTGCATCGCACATTGCTGCACTGACCGCTTCGACGTGTGCACCCCCTGCCTGATAGACGCCAGGCGCAAAATCCGGGTCAATGTCCAGGTTTTCGGGCTCTTCGTAGGATTGCTGGCACCCGGCTACATCCGTCGCATGATAGTTGCGACACGACTGGGGACGAGCCGCATAAACAGTGCATCGTCCCTCGTTCAGAAACGGGCACTTCAGGTTGCGCGTGACTCGCTCATCCTCACCCAGCTTCCTGAGCGCCACGCTGTTGGCGTGCACTTCGGCAAAGACACGCGCCTTGTCTTCAGGCGTGAATGACTGTTCGACGAAATCAAGGATGCTGAAAACCTCCGCGGCACGAACATCGACCGTAAAATAGCAGCACCACGTGCAACCCGCTCGACAGGCCAGAGTGCTGAAATCCGGAGCAGCGGCGATCCGAGCGTCATGGCGCTGCTGGGAATTCTCGAGCGCGCGCAGCACTCCCAGCGCCCGGATCTCGTCGCCTGACCGCGCGTGCTCCTGCTCTAGTATGTCCCGAATCAGGGGCGCATCGAGGGTGAATTCCATAGCCCCATCTTAATCCCAATCCTGCAGGGTGGTTCAGCGCGATATACTCGCGCGCATGAGCGAACTGCGCATTCTATCGATCATTCCGCCGATGACGCAGCTCAACACACCGTATCCGTCGACGGCGTATCTCACCGGGTTCCTGCGCTCGCGCGGTTTTGATGCCGAACAGGCCGATCTGTCCATCGCCCTGGTGCTCAAGTTGCTCTCGGTGGCGGGTCTGGAGGCCATACAGGGGCAAGTGAGCGCGCTGTCCCGTAAGCAACACACGGCCACCACGCGCTTCTTCGCCGAGCACTTCGAGGCCTACCGAAATACCATCTCGCCGACAATTCGATTTCTGCAAGGTCGCGATCCCAGCCTCGCTCATCGCATAGCTTCGAGGCATTACCTTCCTGAAGGCCCCCGCTTTGCATCGCTCGAGCACTACGTCAACAGCCACCAAGACGACGGCGATGCCCTCGACTGGGCCTTTGGCGCGCTGGGGCTGCAGGATCGCGCCAAGCATATCGGCACCCTTTATCTCAATGATCTTGCAGACGTCATCCGCGATGCCATCGATCCGCGCTTCGAATTCGTGCGCTACGCCGAATCTCTGGCGGCGAGCCAGCCTTCGTTTGATCCGTTGCAAACGGCGCTCAGTGCGCCGCACAGCCTGGTGGATAGCTTCCTGCATGTACTCACGCTCGAAGCGCTGTCTCGGCAACAACCGAGCCTTGTGCTCATCAGCGCACCATTTCCTGGCAACGTTTACGGCGCTTTTCGCATCGCCCAGACGATTAAGAACATCTACCCTGCCATCATCACGGTATTGGGCGGCGGCTATTGCAACACCGAGCTGCGCGCCTTGAACGAGCCTCGTGTCTTCGAGTACTTCGATTTCATTACCCTCGACGCCGGCGAACGGCCGTTGGTTGCCTTGATCGAGCACCTGCAGGACAAGCGACCGCTCGATCACTTGGTGCGTACGTACGCGCGCGGGCACCAATACCTCGACTTCAAGGAGCCCGATATCGCTTTTTCTGAAAGTGGCACGCCCACCTACGCGGGCTTGCCGCTGGGTGACTATCTGTCACTGCTGGACATGCTCAACCCCATGCACCGACTCTGGTCGGACGGCCGCTGGAACAAGCTGACGGTCGCACACGGCTGCTATTGGAAGAAATGCAGCTTCTGCGATGTCGACCTTGACTACATCTCGCGCTATGACCTGGCGACTACCGATGTCCTAGTCGGCCGCATTGAAACTCTCGTTCACGAGACCGGGCAGACCGGATTTCACTTCGTCGACGAAGCCGCGCCGCCAAAAGCGCTCAAGTCGCTTGCGAAGGCACTCCTTCAACGGAGGCTGAACATCTCGTGGTGGGGCAACATCCGGTTCGAGAAGTCATTCGATGCCAGCCTGTGCCAATTGCTGGCCGAGAGCGGGTGCATTGCCATAACAGGCGGACTGGAAGTCGCCTCGGATCGCCTGCTCAAACTGATGAAGAAAGGCGTGTCGGTCGAGCAGGTGGCGCGGGTCACACGAGCCTTCTCCGACGCCGGAATTCTCGTACACGCCTATCTGATGTACGGCTTTCCCACTCAAACTGCGCAAGATACCGTTGATGCTCTGGAATACGTTCGCCAGTTATTCGCAGCCGGATGCATTCAATCGGGTTTCTTCCATCGTTTTACCTGCACCGTGCATTCGCCGGTCGGCAAACACCCAGAACACTACGGCGTGACGCTATCTCCGCCACCTCAGACGACGTTTGCCAACAACGATATCAATTTCACGGATGCGACCGGCATTGACCATGATGTTTTTGGCGCAGCGCTCAAGAAAGCGCTCTACAACTACATGCATGGCATCGGACTCGATCTCGATGTGCACGAATGGTTCGTGGAAGGAGTGTCTGCCCGGCGCGTTCGCAAGAGCACCGGCCGCCGCGCGAGTGCCGGTGTGCCGCGCACAACGGTCCCCCCAAATCTGATTGAGCGGGCGCTGGCCTGAAAGCGTCCCCGGTGCTGATCGCCTTCAACAAGCCGTTCGGTGTCGCCTGTAAGTTTAGCCCTGAGCCGGGCCGCAAGACGCTGGCGGATTACATCAGGATTAGAAGCGTCTATCCCGCCGGCCGCCTTGATACGGACAGTGAGGGTCTGCTTCTCCTCACCGATGATGGCATCTTGCAGGCGCGCATTGCGGAGCCCAAGCACGATATGGCGAAGGTGTACTGGGCGCAGGTGGAGGGTTCTCCGCCTTTGACGGCACTCGATCAGCTACGAGAAGGCGTGAGTCTAGGCGATTTCACAACGCAGCGGGCGAGTGCGAATCTGATTGAAGAGCCGCAGGATCTGTGGCCGCGAGAGCCGCCGATCCGCTATCGCGCGAAGATCCCGACGGCGTGGATTGAGCTCACGATTCGCGAAGGAAAGAACCGCCAGGTGCGGCGCATGACGGCGAAGGTCGGATTTCCGACCCTCCGCCTGATTCGCGCGGCCATTGGCAAAGTAACTGTGGCAGGACTAGCGCTGGGTACGTGGCGCGAAATCGGCCCGGAGGCCCCGTGGAGCGGCTAGCATCAGGGGTTGCGGGTCTCTAGCCCTTCAAACCGGCGAGCTTGCTGTGGGTTCGCACCGCATCTTCCTCAGTCAGGAGCGGGCCCTCTTGCACCAGTTCCTCGAACTTTGCGGGAAGGAGCGCGGGGCTGAAGTAGAAGCCCTGGTACTGGTCGCAGCCGAGTTTGGTGAGCATTTGCAGCTGCTCGGGTGTCTCCACCCCTTCCGCGATCACCTTTAAGCGCAGGCTGTGCGCGAGCGAGATGATCCCGCCCACGATGGAAGCGTCTTCCGGACGTGTAGTCATCTGCTCGACGAAGCAGCGGTCGATCTTGAGTTTGTCGATAGGAAAGCGACGCAGGTAGCTCATGCTCGAGTAGCCAGTGCCGAAGTCATCGACCGAGACCAGCACACCCATGCGGCTGATGGCTTCCAAAATATGTACCGACTCCTCGGCATCGCTCATGACCGCGGTCTCGGTCAGCTCGATCTCAAGGAGTGCAGGGTCGAGCCCGGTGGCAGCGAGAGCGCGGCGAATCTGGCCCACCAGGTCGAGGAGGCGGAACTGCGAGGGCGCAAGATTGACGGCAACGCGCACGGCGCGCGGCCCGCGCTGCTGCCAGATCCTCGCTTGGCGGCACGCCTCCAATAGCACCCACTCGCCGATGACATCGAGCAGGCCGCACTCGTCGGCCACTGGTATGAAGTCAGCCGGCTGCAGCAGGCCGCGCTGCGGATGGCGCCAGCGGATCAGCGCTTCGGCGCTGTTGACCCGGCCGGTCGCGGTGTCGACCTTGGGCTGGTAATGCAGCTCGAATTGTCCGCCGCGCAGTGCCTCGTGCAGCTCGCTCTCGAGCTTTACGCGTTCCTGCGTGACCGTGCCCATGCTCTCGGTATAGCACTGCACATTGTTGCGGCCGCGGTCCTTGGCGTGGTACATGGCGGCGTCTGCGTGCGCCAGCAGGGTATCGATGGTGACGCCATCGCGCGGATAGAACGCAATGCCGATACTGGGCGATACATGCACGTCGATGCCGAGGAGCTGCATGGACGGCTCCATTACCGTCAGCAGGCGCTTGCCCATCTCCAGCGTCTCGGCCGGCGTCATCGGCCCGTCGAAGACAATCACAAACTCGTCTCCTCCGAGGCGCGCGATGCTATCGACGGTGCGGATGGCTCCTTTGAGCCGCTCCGCCACCTCGCACAGGAGCTTATCGCCGGCGCGATGGCCGAGCGAATCATTGATGAGCTTGAAGCGGTCGAGGTCCAGCACCGCCACGGCAAACTCATGCGCCTGACGCTTCGACTGGGCAATTGCCTGAGTGATGCGGTCTTCGAGCAACAGCCGGTTGGGAAGCCCGGTGAGTGAATCGTGCGAGGCGAGATGCCGCAGCTGTCGGTTCGCCGCCTCAAGCCCGCGCGTGCGATCCGTGACGACTCGCTCCAGGCCCTCTACGTGGCGCTTGAGTGCGCGTGCGCTCTGCCACTTGCGGCTCAGCGCGCTCGCGGACTGCAGGATCTCGATGGGCTCGAACGGCTTCTTGATCACGATCAGCTTGTCGGAGCACCCGAGTCGCGCCAGCAGCTCCATCCAGTCGTAGTCGCTATAGGCCGAGCACACCACCACCTGGATCTCGGGATCGACCTTCCAAAGGTTTTCGATCGTCTCCAGCCCGTCCCAGCCGGGCGGCATACGCATGTCCACGAAGGCGACAGAGTAAGGGCGTCCCTCGACGAGTGCGCGGCGCGCCAACTCCACCCCATCCTGTCCCTGCATCGCCGAGTCCACATCGAATGTCGGTCGCGACACCGTCGACTGCGGCTCGCCGAACAGCGCCGCTTCTGCCGCCGAGATCGGCGTGTCATCGCGGTCACAGAGGATTTTGCGATAGTCCTCGTGAATCGCCGGATTGTCATCGATCATCAGCAGGCGGTGGGTCAGCAGCTCAGATTCATCGGCCATGGTGCGACTCCGGCTGGGCGAGAGGCAGCGTCAGGGTGAAGGTAGCCCCCTGGCCGGTTCCGGCACTCTCGCCTTGCAGCGAACCCCCGAGCTCTTTGGCCGCCAGCGCGCAGCTGTGCAAACCGAAGCCGTGGCCGTCTTTGCGCGTAGTAAAGCCGTGACTGAAGATGCGCTCGAGATTCTCCGGCGGAATGCCGACGCCGGTATCGATAACGGCGATCAGCATTGTGCCATTGGCCGCGCGCACGCGGACAGTTACGCACTTCTCGGTGCCGCTGGACTCATCGCAGGCATATTTGGCGTTGCGGATCACGTTCACCAGGATCTGCAGCACTTTGTGCTTGTCGACCGTGATGAGGGGCACCTCCTGGAAGTCGCGCACCAGGGTGACGCCATGACGGCTGAAGGCCCCCTTGTTCATCCGCAGGCTATCCTCGACCAGAGTGCGAATGTCTACTATTTCGGTCAGGCCGCTGCGGCGCGCGTAGCTCTGCTGCATCGCTACGATTTCCTTGATGTGCTCGACGTTGCCGCGCAGCTCTTCCAGCTCCGCGCTGGCCATATCGCGCTCCGTGATAAGTTCGGCGGCAAGTTCCTGCAGGTACACCGGTAGGTGCCTGCCTTGAGCACCCGCCAGAAAAGTCGCCAGATCGGAAGCATGTTCGCTCAAAAGTGCGCTGACCCGTGCCAGCCCGGCGCACTTCGATTTCTTGATGCGTTCGGAGACGATACTCGCCGAAACATTGACGCTGTTGAGTACGTTGCCGACGTTGTGCAGGACATTCGTAGCCACCTCGGCCATGCCCGCCTGCCGGGAAGCGACCAGCAGCTGCTTGTGTACGCGCTCGAGCTCCTCTTCGGCGAGCCGCCGCTCGGTGATGTCCTCGATCACCGCGAGCGCACCGAGAGGCTGGCCGGACTGGCCGACCATGCGCTGCGCGCTGGCCACCACGGTACGGCGTACACCGTCCGGCCGAGCGATGACGAACTCGGCCTCACGGACCTTCTCACCGAGCAGGGTTCGTGCCAGCGGGCGCTCCTCGCGCGGCACGGGCGTGGTGCCATCCGCCAGATAGACTTGGGACATTAAGGGATAGGGATTGCGCGGGGCCGCGTTGTCGCCCTCTTCCGCGGGAATTGCAAACAGCTCGGCCGCCGCGTGGTTGTGGTGCGTCAGCTGGCCTCTGACATCGCATGCAATCAGCGCGATGGGGAGTTCGGCGATGACGGTGGTAAGCAGTGTCTGGTTCTGCAGCAGGGCGGCTGCCATCTGCTTGCGCGCGGAGATGTCGAGCAGAAACTCGACTGAGCACTCCGGCTCCGGACCGCCGCCGCTGACGAGTGAGGTGGTTGCGTGAACCCACAGCGCGCCGCCGCTCTTGCGCAGGTAGCGCTTCTCGACATCCAGGTGTGCAATTTCGCCGCTCCACAGCCGTTTGAGGCCTGCTGTGGTGGACTCAAGATCCGCTGAGTGCGTGAGGCTCTCCATGGACTCGCCCTTGAGCTCCTCGGTATCGAATCCGAGCATGGCGCGGAACGCCCGATTGCAGTGGCGATAGCGGCCGTCACGGTCGGCGAACGCGATGCCAACCGGCGCATCCTCGACCGTGTTGCGGAATAAGGTCTCTACGTGCCGGGGATGGCTCTCCCCAAGCAGAGCTTCCACGTCCTGCCCGGCAAGACTTTTGTCAGCGCTGTTCATCGCCTCCGACCCGCCCTCCTTTACAAGTGTTGCACCGTACGGTCCGGAGACCGCGCCTGCTCCGGATTACGTCACATGGACGCGAGACACAGGTCGCGCACGACGGAAAGTGTGATCCAGCTCTCACGTCCGCCCGGCCGAGGGCATCGACGTTGGCGTGCGGCTGCGCCGGTGAGCGGCAGCATCAAAGGTGACTGGATTGCGCCTATTGAGAGCGCGAGCGCCGGCAGACTTCCGGCAGCTGTTGACGCCTAAATCGGTCGGCGTTTACCTGAAAAAATGCGGCGGCGGCCGGTAACCCTCTGGTCACACGCTCATACCCGCAGCCATCCGAAGACTACGCCTTCTCATCCAGCTGTAACTCTGCAGCTTCAAAGGCCACTCCACAGCCGCCCAACCCGCAATACCCGTCTGGATTCTTTGCCAGATACTGCTGGTGATAATCCTCGGCGTAAAAGAACTGAGGCGCGTCGCGAATTTCCGTGGTGATGGTGCCGTGTCCCGCGGCGGTGAGTCGGGCCTGATACGCGTGTCTTGAGACCTCGGCGGCATCCCGCTGTGCCTTGTCAGTCACGTAGATCGTGGAGCGGTACTGTGTACCGATATCGCCTCCCTGACGCATACCCTGCGTGGGATCGTGCGACTCCCAGAACGCCTTAAGCAGATCCTCGTATCGGGTCTTGGTGGGATCGTAAATCACTCGCACCACCTCGGCGTGTCCTGTCTCGCCGGTACAGACCTCCTCGTAGGTTGGATTGGGAGTGAACCCCCCTGCATAGCCGACTGAGGTCGAATACACCCCGGGCAGTTGCCAGAAGAGCCGCTCCGCGCCCCAGAAGCAGCCCATGCCGAACACCGCCTCGCGCAGGCCGCCGGGGAACGGGGGTACGATGCGATGGCCGTTGACAAAATGCGTCTGCGGAACAGTGAGCGGTGTAGCGCGCCCAGGCAGTGCGTCGTGCTCGGTCGGCATTACCGATTTCTTGCGTAACAGGGCCATAGCGTGAGCCTCCCAGCTCGTGACCGATAGTGTGGGGCCGGCAGCGAGATGACTCAAGTCCTGGCCGCCGACAGTCGCCAAGCGGCCTAGGAATCAAGCATCGATGCCGTAGCGCATCGCACTATCCACCACGCGTTCGCGCAGATCTGCGCACGACCGAGCGCTTTCACACAAACGACTCGCGCTCGCTAATGCGTAGTGAGAATCTCGTCTCACTCCCACTCAATAATCTCCCGCCGCCACAACTCATTGACGCAGGGTAATTTCAGAGGAACGGTGCTCACAATACCGTCAGCGACACCGTGAAATATTGGCCACGGCGAAGAAAACCCAGGCCTCGAAGCAGCCCATTTAGCATCACGCACCTTGTCTGTCGAGAGCAGCGCTCAATGGATCATTAGCCGCAGCTCGCGCTGTCAACGGGGGTCCAAGACTGCGCTCCATCAGCGTCTATTCTCGACCGATTCCGGGCATCCGCAAAATGCCCATGATCGGAAAGCCCAAACAGCGCATTCTTTACCTCCGGTCACACCGACCCGCCTGGCTCATGAAGACCAGCAGTGCCACTATCGAGCGCGCCGCGGCATGAGCAACGCCAGAACAACGGCGACGATTAAGAGCGCCGGGACGTCTCCCAACAGATGTCCAAGATGTTCTGGATATGCGATTGATTGCGCGGCCATAATTCCGCCGTGCACGATGCTCGACCATACGGTAAACCAGATCAGGCTCCGGTTGGCGAGTGGGTCGCGCGATGCAATGAGTAGAAATACTCCCAGTGTCGCGTAAATCCCAAGAATCATCTGCAGGTACATGGATTGTCCAGTGGCATGCCAGGCCCAGCCCGCTGGCCATACGATCGTGAGCGGATATACGCCGACCAGAAATATGAGACCGACCGCGACTAGCGCAATACGTAGGAATTTCACGCGATCTACAGTATTCATATGACCCCCCATTCTGTACCGGCTGCCACAAGTAGGCCGGCATCGTTCGTGATTATCCCACCAGCATGAAGCAGGCGGCTCCAAATCCGTCAAATGCGGAGGCTGCTTCATCGAAAGATTCAAGTCAATTGGTGTTTGCAGCCTCACAGGCCAATGGTCGTCATCTGGGCCGTGCCACGGACGCTTCCGCGTTCCGCCCGGACACGACTTGCAGACAACCTGTTGCGTCTGTGCCGTCCCCGGTGATGTCGAATGTTGTTTCAACGCGCGGGGGATGAAGGAGCGTCTGCTGCACGACACAGCTTCGCTCCGACGCGATCCGGAGTTTTTCCAGCAGCCGAGCATCCGTGCCCTCCCTGGCCTTGAGCCGGATCGCGCATCGGATCGCCCGGAAACCCACCGGCACTTCCGCATTCATCGCTAACGTTCCCCGGACATCGACGTCCCCGGTCACTTCCACCTCGAGGGACTCAAGGGTGATGCCGAGGAGGTTCGCCACCATGCGCACCGATGAGTCCTGACACGCGGCGAGGGCCGCGCAGAGTATATCGCCGGGCGTGGGCGCATCGTGCAAGCCGCCGATGGCCCGGTGGACACCCACCGGAATTGCAATCCCACATTGCGGCATCGGCATCACGATGGAGTGAAAGGGATCATCGGGATCGTTTCCGAGGGCGCGGGCACGATCGATGACAAGCGCCGTTTCGGGCTCGGCCTTGTATCGCTGGCGTAACGGGATCTGGATCTCGAAAACACGAGGTTGGCTCATCGTTGTCTCCTATTGCAATGGTCGCCTCGGTGCGGCGCAGCTCCAGGATTTCTGGGCCCACCGCGTGTCGAGATCGACCTGCAGACATGCTAACTGGAACGGCGCAGCGTAGCCGCGTTGGGTTATGATTCACTTGCCGAAAGATTTGATCGATCTACCTGATGGGCGTTTCGTGAGCGGCATCAGGCATCACGAAGGAGATCGGGCGTCGTTCCACATGGATGCACTGTCCGAAATTTTGAGGGGAATTCGGCTTGCCGGCTCCGCCTTCATCGACGCGGAACTGTCGGCACCATGGTCCGTCCAGACTCCGACGGTCGCCGACCTCGCCAAGCGTCTCGCGCCCCACGCAGGTCGGATCATTCCTTACCATCTCATTGTCGAGGGGGCCTGCACGGTCCGGGTCGGAGCGGAGCCGCCGCTCGTCGTTGAGGCGCCCGAGGTCGTCTGCTTTCCGCACGGCGACGTACACCGGCTCGCCAGCGATGCGGAGCTCGAACCCGAACCAATCACAACGCAAGGGCTGATCGCGTTGACACGCGCCGACGAAATTTCCCGGGTGAGATATGGTGGCGGCGGAGGTAAGACGAAACTCGTCTGCGGGTTCTTTACCTGCGAGCGCGCACTTTCCGAGCGCCTAATCATGCAGCTGCCGCGTGCACTCAAGTTTCGGGTGGGAGCCGACAGCGCCGCCATGCTGCTTTCCGGCGCGGTAAGGAATACGCACTCGCGCCCCGAGCGAGCGGCAAAGCCAGGAATGCAGGCAGTGCTATGCAAACTGTCCGAATTGCTGTTCGTCGAGGCGGTGCGTTCGCACTTGGACGCGCTTCACGAGCCGTCAAGCGGTTGGCTGGCCGGTCTCAAGGATCGGTATGTCAGCGCTGCTCTGGCGCTGATACACGGCGAACCGGGCCGGCCATGGACGCTCGAGGACCTCGCCGCGGGCAGCGGCACGTCACGGTCTACGCTCGCCGAGCGGTTTATCCGCATCATGGGCCCGGCACCGATGCAATACCTTTGGCAGTGGCGGCTTCACCTCGCAGCTGACGCTCTTGCCTCGTCCGATCGCGGCATAAAGAAAATCGCAAGCGACGCCGGCTTTGGGTCTATCGCCGCATTCGGTCGCGCATTCAAGCGAGAGTTTGGTGTCTCTCCGGCTCGCTGGAGACAATCCAGCACAACACCTTGACCCTCTATCCGGCCGTGTCGGCCAGGCAAACGCCACGGGGTGCCAATCGTGCCATGCCGGGGAAGCGCCCTGGTCACTCCCACTCGATGGTAGCGGGCGGCTTACCCGAAATGTCATAGACGACGCGCGAAATGCCCTGGATCTCGTTGACGATCCGCCGGGAGACCAGATCGAGGAATGTATAGGGTAGATGCGCCCAGTGTGCGGTCATGAAATCCACCGTCTCAACCGCGCGCAGCGCGATCACGTAATCGTATCGGCGCCCATCTCCCATCACGCCCACTGAGCGTACCGGCAGAAACACCGCGAACGCCTGGCTGGTTTTGTCATACAGTTCATGGCGACGCAGTTCTTCTATGAACACCGCATCGGCTTTCTGCAGCAGCATCGCATACTCTGGCCGCACCTCACCCAGGACCCGCACCGCAAGGCCAGGACCCGGAAACGGATGCCGGTAGACCATCTCCCGCGGCAGCCCCAGCTCAACGCCAATGCGGCGCACTTCATCCTTGAACAGCTCGCGCAGCGGCTCAACCAGTGCAAAATTCAAATCCGCGGGCAGACCGCCGACATTGTGGTGCGATTTAATGACATGTGCTTTGCCGGTCTTGGCACCGGCTGATTCGATGACATCGGGGTAAATCGTGCCCTGGGCGAGAAAGCGGATGCCCTGCAACGCCTTGGCCTGCTCGGCGAAGACCTCAATGAAAAGTCGACCGATGATTTTGCGTTTCTGCTCCGGATCGTCCACGCCCTTGAGCGCCGCGAAGAAGCGCTCGGCCGCATTGACGCGGATCACGCGCACGCCCAGCGACTCGGCAAAGGTGGCCATGACCTGATCGCCCTCACCCAGGCGCATCAGGCCGTGATCAACGAATACGCAGGTGAGCTTTGGCCCAATGGCCCGGTGCAGCAACGCGGCGACTACCGAGGAATCTACGCCACCTGATAGGCCAAGCAGCACCTGGCTGTCACCGACCTGAGCGCACGCGCGGGCGATGGCATCCTCGATGATGCTGTCGGCGGTCCACAGCGCGGCGCACCCGCAGATCTCGCGCACGAAGCGCTCCAGCAGTGCCGCGCCCTGGCGCGTGTGCGTGACCTCGGGATGAAACTGCACGGCGTAGAAGCCACGTGTCTCATCGGCCATGGCCGCCAGTGGCGCCCCGTGCGTAGCGGCCACGGCAACGAAACCTGCAGGCAGCACCTCGACCCGATCACCGTGACTCATCCAGACATCGAGGACCTGCGCGCCATTGGCATCACGCCGGTCGAATATGCCGTCGAACAGGCGAGAGGCACCGCTTACCCGAACCTCGGCATAGCCAAACTCCCGGGTGTCGCCCGGCAGCACCTGCCCGCCCAGTTGCGCCGCCATCGTCTGCATGCCGTAGCAGATGCCAAGCACCGGCACCCCAAGCTCAAAGACGCTGCGCGGTGATCGGGGCGTTGTGGCTTCGGTCACTGATTCGGGACCGCCCGAGAGGATCACCCCGTGCGCTCCCCAGCTGCGCACCGCGGCTTCCTCCATGTCCCAGGGATGAATCTCGCAATACACCCCAAGCTCACGCACCCGACGCGCAATCAACTGAGTGTACTGGGCTCCAAAATCAAGAATCAGGATGCGATCGGCATGAATATCCGTTGCCAGCTCGACTGCGGCGGCTCGGGCGCGGCTCTCAGGAGATGCGGTAATTGGGCGCCTCCTTCGTAATGGTGACATCGTGCACATGGCTTTCGCGCACGCCCGCCGTCGTAATGCGCACGAAGCTCGGCTGGGTGCGCATCAGATCAATGCTGCGGCTGCCGGTGTAGCCCATGGCCGCACGCAGGCCGCCGGCCAGCTGATACAGGATCGACACGAGACTGCCCTTGTAGGGCACGCGCCCCTCGATGCCCTCGGGCACGAGCTTCTCGAGCTCGCTGCTCAGGTCCTGAAAGTAACGGTCGGCCGATCCGTGCTTGTCACTCATCGCACCGAGCGAGCCCATGCCGCGATAGGCTTTGTAGGAGGCGCCCTGATACAGCTCCACCTCGCCCGGGGATTCCTCGGTGCCGGCGAACAGACCGCCGATCATCACCGCGTGCGCCCCGGCGGCAATTGCTTTGGCCAGATCGCCCGAATAGCGGATACCGCCATCGGCAATCAGCGGGATACCGCGATTGGCGAGGGCTTCGGCCACGTTCGAGACCGCCGAGATCTGCGGTACGCCGACACCAGCGACGATACGGGTGGTGCAGATCGAGCCCGGGCCGATGCCGACCTTGACCGCATCAGCACCCGCGCCAGCCAGATCGAGTGCCGCTTCGCGCGTCACGATGTTGCCAGCGATGACTTCAAGTTCCGGGAAGCGCGACTTGATCAGCGAGACCATGTCCAGCACGCCGCGCGAGTGGCCGTGCGAGGTATCCACCACCACCACATCGACGCCAGCCTCGTGCAGAGCCGCGACACGATCAGGGGTATCCGGCGTCGTGCCCACAGCCGCCCCGACGCGCAGGCGCCCGGTCGAATCCTTGCTGGCGCGCGGGAATTCGGTCGCTTTCTGGAAATCCTTGACGGTGATCATGCCGCGCAATTCGCCCTCGGCATTCACGACCAGCACCTTCTCGATGCGGTGCTTGTGCAGCAGCGCGAGCACTTCATCCTTCGGCGCATTCTCGCGCACGGTGATCAGCCGCGGCTTGGGGGTCATGACGCTCGAGACCGGTGCATCGAGATGGGTCTCGAAGCGCAAATCGCGGTGCGTCACGATACCCAGCACCTTGGTGCCTGCCACCACCGGCACGCCCGAGATGCCCCGCGCGCGCGTCAGTTCGATGACCTGGCGGATCGTCATCTCGGGGGCTACGGTAATTGGATCGGCGATTACACCGCTCTCGAATTTCTTGACCCGTACCACCTCGCGCGCCTGCGCCTCGATGCTCATGTTCTTATGGATGATGCCCATGCCGCCTTCCTGGGCCATCGTGATGGCCAGGAGCGCTTCGGTCACCGTATCCATCGCCGCCGACAGAATCGGCAATCCGATACGGATCCGCTTGGTCAACTGCGTGGACAGATCGACATCGCGCGGCAGCACGTCTGAGCGCGCGGGCACCAGCAGGACATCGTCAAAGGTGAGTGCTTCTTCGAGAATTCGCATGGATTCAGGATTCCGAAATGAAGCGAGCCATTGTACGCACTGGCTGGGGGGCGGTAAACCCGAACCGTCCCTGCCAGCCCGAGCCGCTCGGGTCCACCCGGCAGCAGGGCGATCAGGCTCTACCGGCACACGGCGCCGGTATGCCAAACAGATAAGATAGGCCCATGAACGGTCCGCAGGACCGCTCCCGCGGCCTGGCGCCCGCCGGGGCGGATATCTACAGCGTCACGCGTCTGAACCGCGAGGTCCGGCTACTGCTCGAGGCCGGCATCGCCGTGGTCTGGATCGAGGCCGAAGTCTCCAATTTCGCCCGTCCTGCCTCGGGCCACTGGTATTTCTCGCTCAAGGATCAGGCTGCGCAGGTGCGCTGTGCCATGTGGAAGGCGCGCAATCAACTGGCCGGCTTCACGCCGCGCGAGGGCCAGCAGGTGCTGGCACGCGGGCGCGTCAGCCTCTATGAGCCGCGCGGGGACTACCAACTGCTGGTGGAGTACCTCGAGGAGGCTGGGCTCGGCGCCCTCAAACGCGCCTTTGAGGAGCTCAAGGCGCGGCTGGCGGCTGAAGGCTTGTTTGCCGCGGAAAAAAAACGCTCGCTGCCGGCGGCCCCACGGCGGATTGGCCTGATCACCTCTCCTACCGGTGCCGCACTCCGGGACATGCTGCACGTACTGGCGCGCCGCTTCCCGGCCAGCGAAGTGCTGATCTACCCGGTGCCGGTGCAGGGCGCCGCGGCAGCGCCGGCAATTGTCGCTGCGCTGGAGCTCGCAGCGCTGCGCGGGGAGTGCGACGTACTGATTCTCGCGCGTGGTGGCGGCTCGCTCGAGGATCTGTGGGCCTTCAACGATGAGCAGCTGGCGCGCGCCATTGCGCGCTCGCCGATACCGGTGGTGACGGGCATTGGCCATGAGGTGGATTTCACGATCGCTGACTTTGCCGCTGATGTTCGAGCGCCGACGCCGACAGCCGCAGCCCAGCTCGTGGTCCCGGACCGGCGCCAGTGGCTCGAACGCCTCGGCCAGCTGCGCCAGCGCTTTGCTGCCGCGATGCGCCGCC
>Ga0302310_10000319_pt1 | contig 46486 bp, 39 predicted proteins | sample III_Palsa_N1_2_FD_200451 | JGI IMG/M metagenome (GOLD analysis project Ga0302310, IMG submission 200451) | Peat permafrost microbial communities from Stordalen Mire near Abisko, Sweden - III_Palsa_N1_2 | ecosystem: Environmental > Terrestrial > Soil > Palsa > Peat permafrost | place: Sweden...
GTGCGGGTCACCGCTCCAATTGGGCTCGAGTTGCACGGTACGGCCCATGAAATCGAAGTGCCCGCCGGCGACGCGATTCACATAGGGCACCATGGGAAAGCACGCGACCTCGAGCGGATCGTCGCCGGCCTCCGAAGGCGTTGGCCGAAACACGTCGAGCCCATGCCACGTGAATTCTCGAACGACACCGCCCCGCGAGGGATCCAGCGACACTAGTGCGGATTCGCACTGCAGCACCACTGTGCCCTGATGGTTAGTCACGACGTCCAACACGAAACAATCAGCCGACGACCGGCTGCTTGGACACGGACTGACTGGCAGGTGTTGCCGACGCGCCGCTGCGCGTCCACAGGTTTTGGATCTCCTCCAGCGTGCGACGCTTGGTTTCCGGAACGTAGAAGTACACGAAAGCTGCCGCGAGGAAACTCATGACTCCGTAGACCCAATAGGGGAAGCCATGGTTGAACATGGCGTTCAACGCCGAATTGCCAATGAGAATTTTGAACGACCAGGATACGAACAGATTGGCAATCCACTGCGCCGCCACGGCGATGGCCATGGCCTTGTTCTTGATCGAATTCGGGAACATTTCCGACAGTAGCACCCAGGTCACCGGGCCCCACGACAAGGCGAAGCCCGCGATATAAGCAATGGCCGCAATCAACGGACCGGTGCCCATGGAGTTTGCCTGGAACAGGAAACCCAACGTGATCATGGCGACGCCCATCACCAAACCGCCGATGATCAAAAGAGGCTTACGACCGAGTCGATCCACAGTCAGAATCGCGACTATCGTAAAGATGACGTTGGCGATGCCGACGATGACCGTCTGCATGAGCGCCGAATCCGTGGACGCTCCCAGATTCTTGAACATCAGGGGCGCGTAGTAGAGAACCGCGTTGATGCCGACGAACTGCTGAAACAGCGACAACACAACTCCGACCACGATCACCGTGCTGCCGAAGGCAAACAGGCCGGCGCCGGTATGCGCGGGCACCACTAAAGACGCCTCGATTTCCTGCATGGTCGTGCGCGCTTCTTCCTCGCCCACCAAACGATTCAACACGGCCAGGGCCTTGTCGTGGCGACCCTTCATCGCGAACCAGCGCGGTGTATCGGGCACCAGGGTGAGCAATCCCAAGAACAGCAGAGCCGGTACCGCTTCCGAGACCAGCATGAGCCGCCAGCCGGTGCTCTGTATCCAGGCCTCATCCCCCTGGGAGGCAATGCCCCAGTTGACGAAGTACACCAGCAGCATGCCGAGCACAATGGACAACTGGTTGAAGGAAACCAGGCGGCCGCGAATCCGGCTGGGAGCGATTTCCGCGATATAAAGAGGAGACAGCATGGACGCGATGCCCACACCGACACCGCACAAAATGCGATACATGATGAAGGGTGTAAGAGCCGCCGGGCCCATGCCACCGATCGGGCCCAACCCGAACTCAGGAAAGGCAGATCCCGCCGCCGAGATGAGAAACAGCGCGCCGGCCACGATCATGCCGCCTTTGCGGCCGATGGCATTGGACACCCAACCGGCGACGATGGCGCCGATAATGCAGCCAAACAATGCGCTCGACACCGTCCAGCCCGACAAACTGCTGCGGGCGGTTTCGGACAGATGTTGCGGATCAATGAAATTCGCGTCGATGGACGTCACTGCCCCGGATATGACAGCGGTGTCGTATCCGAACAACAGGCCGCCCAGAGTGGCGACAAAGGTCAATCCCGTTACTAACGAGGCGCTATTTTGTTTAATGGTCTACTCCCCATCCCAACATACAAGTTTCGAGTATTCAGCCAGCCACCATGGAAGTCATGGTAGCGCTATCAGACGGCGGGCGTCAATGAATGCAACGAGGTGCCGGCGCGGCGCCGGAGGGCCGCGGCGCACATAATATAAAGTGTCGGCGGCGCTGAGAGAGCGGCGCTTAAATCGCTGCCGAAGACTCTCTTTTGACCAATGTAAAATTCATGATGTGCAGCAGGGGTTCGAGGGTCTCGCCGAGGCGGCGCAGACGAATCTCCTCCAACAGCAGCTCTACCGCCTTGCGGGCCATGGCGGCGACGGGCTGACGTACCGTGGTCATCGCCGGCCAAATCGTGGTGGCCAGCGGCGTGTCGTCGAAACCCACGACGGTCAAATCCTTGGGTACATCAAGGTGTACCCGATGCGCCACCGCGATGGCAGCGGCTGCCATGTCGTCATTACTGGCGAATATTGCGGTCGGACGTTGCGCCGAACTCAATATTTGTTCGGCCGCCGTCAACCCGGAGCGGTAGCTGAACGACCCCTGTTTCACCCATTCGGAGCGCACCGGCAGCCCCGCCTCGGCCAGTGCCGCTTCGTAGCCGGCCTGGCGTTGAACACTCGCGGTCTGATTCGGCGCGCCGACGATGAAACCGATTTTCCGGTGCCCCAGCGACAACAAGTGGCGCGTCATGGCGGCGGCGGCTTCGAAATCGTTGATGCGAACCGATATACCTTCTGCCTCGGGCCGGCCCGTAGCCACCGCGATGAACGGAATCTTGGCATCGCGCAACGCGGCCAGCATCACCTTGGAGTCGGATAAGGGAGGCGGCAGGATGATGCCGCTGATACCGTCGCCCAGCAGGCGTTCGATGGCGGCTCGCTCGTTGCGGGTGCCGCACTTTTCCAGAACGATCTGACATCCGGCATGACTGCTTTGCTCGAGCACGCCGACCAGAAGCTCGTTGAGATAGGCTGCGCTGGGGTTGTTATAGAGCAGGCCGAGATGCACTGTGGCGGCTTTTGCCAAGTTGCGAGCCGCGACATTGGGCGTATATCCCAGCTCCTTGATGGCTTGCTGTACGCGTTGCATGGTCTCCGGTCTGACGTTGGCGTCGCCGCTGATGACTCGCGACACGGTCATGGGCGATACGCCGACGTGTTTCGCCACCTCATGCATGGTCACCGCGTTGCGGCTGCGTCTTGGAGTCCTCTTCACTACCATTCTTAGGTCAACTCGCCTCGGCGGTGTTCATGTCGCACGCAGTGTAGCAAATCAATCGGTTGCGCCTTTTGTTAGCGCTCTCATCTTACAGGAATTGAAACCGGGATCGCGCCAGCGACGGTTATTGCACCATGTCCTTCGCAGAATACAGCGCCCACGCGCTCGCCAAATCCTGAACCACATGGCCCAGCGATTTGTACACCGTGATCTCCGCGGCTGACCGCCGCCCGATTATGTCGCCCGCGAGTACCTGCCCGATCTCGGCGACGATGTGCGCATCGTCGATCACGCCCGCCTCCTTCGCCCTCAAAAACTCCGCACCCTGACTTAGCACCCCCTCGCGGCTGTCGACCACGAAACGCGCTCGGGCCACGAGATCAATATCCACCTCGCAAGGTCCCGCCACGCTGGAGCCGACCACGTTCACATGCGTGCCGGGCCTCACCCAGGCGCCTTTCAATATGGGCTCGCGGGCGGCGCTCACGGTACAAACCATGTCGGCGTCGCTGACCGCCTCTTCGACCGTGACGGCACGGTCGAAGGGGATATCGAGTTCGGCGCTCATCCGCCGGCAGAACTCCTCGGCCCGCTCGCTTGACCGGCCCCACACCCGCACAGCTTGCAGTGGACGAACTTTGAGCAACGCCCTCGCGTGGGTGGCCGCCTGTTCTCCATAACCTAGTATGGCCAGTCGTGTGGCATCGGGGCGCGCCAGTGCCTCGGTGGCGACAGCGCTCGCAGCCGCAGTACGAATGGCCGTGATCTCCCCGGCGTCAACCACACAGACCGGCTCACCCGTGTCGGGATCGAATAGAACGACGAGCCCCTGATGCGACTGACGACCCTTGGCAAAATTCTCAGGGTACACGCTGACCAGCTTCGCCCCGAAGGCGGCATTTTCGCCCAGGGCACCTGGCATGACCCCGAACAGATGGCCGTGCCCCAGCGGAATGACCGACCTCAGCAGCTGGCGCGTATCACCCTTGGAGAACGCGATCATGGCCTGCCTGACGATGGGTATGCATGCCTCGTAAGTTAGACGTCGCGCTACCTCGTCCCGGTCAATTACTCGCATGTGCCGCACCTTACCCCACGCCGGCCCCAGGGCGCGAAGAATATGGAAGGAAAACCTGGGATTCGATTATAAAGATAGGAACGGGTCAGCGACCTAGGAGTGCGAATGGCGAACGATCGAAATACCGCGGATGGTGGGCGCGCGCAGCGAGACGCAGCGCTTCAAGTAATCGCCCAGCACATCGCTACCGCCCTGGGCGCCGTGCGCCTCTGGAGTCTGTCATTGCACGATGAACGCGCCGACGTGCTATGGACCAGCGACAACTCTCTCGGCCCCGAAGAACACGCGGCGGTGAGCGCAGCACTGGAACTCGGCGGATACGACATGGGTGGCACCACTCGCCGTGACAGTAATTTAGGTGTCGGCCGTGTGGCCATCACCTTGTCGATTCGACCTTCCACGGGCGCGGTGCTGGGTGTCGTGATGATGGTCGTGGACGCCAAAACCGTGAACAGCGGGTCTTCCCTGTTGACCGACCGACTTCGGGTCATGGAACCGCACATACGCGCATTTGCGGATTGGCTTGCCGCCGACATTTCTGCCACTCAGACCCATTTGCGGGCGTTGGTCGAGGTGCCTGCCGATTTCGAACTCGAGTTGGAGGCCACCGGCGCCCGCATCGGCGCGGTCCGGCCGAGGCCCAAGTCGAGCCAGCCCCCTGCTCCGGGTGTGGCCACTGCTCTAGTTACTCCCGCTGCTTCTGCTACTCACGCTACCGCTGCTGCTGCCGCTCCTGCGAATCCTGCGCCACCGCCGGCGTCGTCACGCGACCGGCACATTGTCGAGTTGACTGCCCTGCCCATACTCCTCTACGTGCAACAGCTACAACCCCTGGCGGAAGGTCGCCGCACCGAGCGATTCGAGGTGCTACTGCGTACCGACTCCGAACAGGGGCGCAAGGAAGCGCCCTTAAGTGTGCTGCAAAAGGCCGTGGACGGCGGGGTTGGCTCCCTCCTCGATCGGCGCATCATTACCGACTTGCTGGCGTGGCTCGTGGCCAATGAGGGTGCGTGGCGCACGAATCGTAAGGCCTTCACCGTCAATCTATCCATCTCTACCTTGACGGACCGATATTTCTTGCACTTTCTGGATCGCTGTTTGCTGAAGGCCGCGCTGCCCCGGGGCATGATCGGATTCGAACTCGATGCCAAGCTATGGGCCGAGCAACCCGACCGCGTCGATGACTTTTGCAAGGTGTTGGCAGCACTCGGCTGCAACGTGATTCTCGACGATTTCTCGCTGAGCATGGAACACGCAGCTCTGCTGGGACTCAAAGGGCTGTCCATGGTCAAGTTGAACCCGAGCCTCACCAAAACCATACGCACCGACAAGCGCAGTCAGGCCGTGGCAGCCGGCATCGCCCAAATGACGCGCCTACTCGGCATCCATTCCTGCGTCAAAGCGGTCGAAGCCGGAGACAATCAGAAATTGCTGTCGGCGCTCAGAATCGATTTCGCTCAGAGCTTCGATTTCTCGGCACCGAAGCCCATCGAGAAATTGGCGTCGGCGTAGAGTCCGCCCCCCCCACTATCATCGTCGACCACCGCAATGCAGCCGCACATCGATTTTATGCCTATGGAACGCGGGTTCGGACCACCCAAGACGACACTAACGAATCGTCAGGACCCCGACTGAAACTAGTGCTTGCAGTACGTGTAGCGTAGCGTTACACTACGCACATGATAAGGAGCTTCAAGCATGACGGGATTGAGAGGTTTTTCAAGACCGAATCTAAGGCGGGAATTCAGCCGAAACATGCGACGAAGCTCAAACTTCAATTGCAATTATTGAATGCCGCCGAGAGCGCGGCTGAAATGAATGTCCCGGGTTGGAATTGGCATCCGCTGACAAGCGATCTGGCGGGACACTGGGCGGTGAAGGTCAACGGCAACTGGCGGCTGACGTTTTCGTTTGAAGGCAAAGATGCAATCTTGGCCGATTATCAAGACTACCACTAGGAGGGATTTATGGAGATGTTTAACCCGCCCCATCCGGGGCTGATCTTGAAGGATACCGTGCTGCGGGAAGATGGTGGGATTTCGGTGAAGGAGTTTGCCGAGAAGTTGGGGATGACGCGCACCGCGATCTCTCGGGTCGTCAACGGTAAAGCTGCAATTATCGCAGAACTCGCGATTCGGCTCGCGGCTATGCTCAATGTTACGGCCAAGTCGTGGCTCACGATGCAAGCTGACTACGATTTGTGGCAACTTCGCAAAAAGCGGCGGCCGAAGATTGAGCGGTTGGCCGCGTGATGAGACAAGCCGCGATTTTTATTAGACAGCGAACATTTCGGACCAATGTCGAATGGTGCCCCGGGCAGGAATCGAACCTGCGACCTAGCGCTTAGGAGGCACTCGCTCTATCCACTGAGCTACCGAGGCCAGGATAAAGAGGCCGGAGTCAAGGACTGCCGGCCTCTGGATTGGTGGAGGAGAAGGGGATCGAACCCTCGACCTTCGCATTGCGAACGCGACGCTCTCCCAACTGAGCTACTCCCCCGAAAAGGGCGACGAATAGTACCAGCAAAGTCCGCTGATGCCAAAGCCTGCACAACTGTAAGTGAAACTAGCTTACGATAGGGTAAAAGGAGGGTTCTCTATGCTCAAAGCGGGTGAACGGGCGCCGGAATTCACGTTACCGGATGACACGGGGACGGATCGATCGCTGACCGATTTCCTGACAGGCGGCGCCATAGTCCTCTATTTTTACCCGGCGGACTTCACCCCCGGCTGCACCCGGCAGGCCTGCGCGCTGCGCGACCTGCAGGCCGACATGCAGAAAGCGAAGCTGCGGGTGGTGGGAATAAGCCCCCAAAGCCCGGAATCTCACACCAAATTCAAGGCCAAATATCAGCTTCCCTTCACCTTGTTGTCGGATCAGGGCAAGGAGGTCATCAAGATGTACGGGGTCAACGGCCCGCTAGGCCTCGGAGTCAGGCGTGCCACCTTCCTGATCGACAGCGGTCGGCGTATCAACGACGTGGTGCTGGCGGACTTCAATATCGGCAGGCACGCCGAATTCGTGCGTAAGGCCCTAGACCTTCGCGCCACCACCCAAGCCTAGTAGGTCAATTTCAGCAGGTTCGCGCGCCCAATACGCGGCACCGTGACGATGTAGAGGGTGCCGTACTCGTCATCCCCAATGGGCGGTAAGGACTTGACCGCGGCGAGGGTCTGGACAATCAACGGCACGGTATTGCTATGTCCCACCACCAGCACTCGTTCGCCCTCGTGCTCCCGAAGCACCCGTTTGGCCAGCGCCACCGGATCCTCCGCCGGAGCCACCAAGGGGGTCAGTCCCAGCCGCTTGGCTAGCGGGGCTGCCGTCATACGATTCCGCAGAGTGGGCGATACGTAAATGGCGTTGATCCCGCCCGGCGCGCCACCGCCGAACAGGGTCGCGAGCCGTTCCGCGCGCGCTTCACCGGCCTGCGTCAGCGGCGGGTCATCTCCCGCGGCCAACTCCTTTTCCGCATGCCGGACTACTACAATCGTGGTGGCGTCCGCGGTTCCCCAGAACCAGGCCGCGAAACTCAAGGTGCAGACGACGACAAAGGCGCCGAACACCGACAACCAAATGGGCGTTAGAAACGGTCTGTGTTGTAAACCTGGCATGCAGACATGATACCAATGAAATCCTACACGGAGCCTACACTCGGCATAGTCGTGCTCGCGGCCGGTTTCTCCAGCCGACTTGGGTACCCGAAAGCCTTGGCAACGGTCTGCGGCAAGAATCTGCTGACTCGGACTATTCAGGTGTTAGCGCCGTTTTCCCCGACAAAGATTCTGGTCATCGTGCCGACTGCCGCCGCTCGATACCGAATCGGCATATCTGCCGGCACGGCGACCTTCGCCAGCAACCGGCGCCGAGCCTCAGGATTATCGAGCTCGGTTCGCCTAGGAATTCACCTGTCACGCTACAGCTCAGCGGTGATGCTCCTACCGGTGGATCTCGTCCATCTCAGCGAGGCCGACATCGGCCGCTTGATTGCACGCTGGCGAGGGTCGCGGCGTCGCGTGGCCGCCCGGCGCATTGGCACCGGCGCCGGGACTCCGCTCATTGTGCCGCGTTGGCTTTATGCAAGCGCCGCCCAACTCACCGGCGACGAGGGCTTGCGCGAAGTGATACGCCGCCTCCCCCCCTCCGCACTGTCACTCATAGACATGCCCTCGGCGATCACCGATGTAGACACCCCCAAAGATCTCGAGCGAGCACGGCGACACCGTCACCGCTAGACTCGCGCGGTCTGCACCAACCGGTACCCCACCGCGGTCTCGGTCAAAATATGCTTGGGCTGCGCCGGATCATCCTCCAGCTTATGGCGCAGATGCCCCATGTACACCCGCACGTAATGCCCATCGTCCGCATGCGAAGGCCCCCATACCTCGCGCAGGATCTGCCGATGCGTCAGCACCTTCCCCGCGTTGGCAATGAGCAGGCTGAGCAACCGGTACTCAATGGGCGTCAAGTGAACCGCCGCGGCGCCCTTGTGCACCGTGCGCAGACTCATGTCCACCGCCACATCACCGAATTGAAAATGCGCACCCTGCGCCGCGCCGGCCAGTTGCAGTCTCCTCGAAGCAGCCCGCACCCTCGCCAGCAACTCCCCCACGCCAAACGGTTTGATCAAATAGTCATCCGCGCCCGCATCCAGCGCCTCGATTTTGTCCTGCTCCCCCACTCGAGCCGACAGCACGATAATCGGCACTTGGGACCAACTACGCACGTCGCGAATGAAGTCCATGCCATCCCCATCCGGCAGCCCCAAATCCAAAATAATGAGATCCGGCTTGCGCGTGCCCGCATCCGTCAATCCCTGGCGCATGGTCTCGGTCTCGACGACGCTCCACCCCTCCGCTTCCAGTGCGGTACGCACGAAGCGACGAATTTGCCGCTCGTCCTCCACCAAAATAGCAACCGGCAGCGGCTCAGCCATCACCGACCTCCATTTCCGCCACCGGCGGACGGCCCAGCGGCAGCGTAAACGAGAAAGTCACTCCCCCGCCGGCGCGATTGGTGCCGACAATCTTCCCGTGATGCGCCTCGACAATGGCTCTGCATATGGCCAGTCCCAACCCCACGCCCGGAGTCGCCGACTCGCGATTGCCGCGCGTGAACTTCTGAAACACTGCTTCCTCTCGTCCCACGGGCAGGCCCGGCCCATTGTCCGACACGGACACGGTCAGTTCTTCGCCCGCCGCCTCCGCGGACAAAATGACCTGGCTGCCGGCCGGCGTGTACTTCGACGCATTTTCCAAGAGATTCACCAAGACCCGTTCGATCAACAGCGCATCGAAGCGCACCAACGGCAGCTCCCGCGCCAGGCGCACCTCGACATGGTGCGACTTCAACATCACCCGCGTCGCATCGAGCGCCGCGCCCACCACTTCTTCCAATGGCTGCCATTGTAGATTGAGGGTCACCTCACCGCTTTCAATCCGCGCCATGTCGAGCAGGTTGCCGACGAGCGTACTCATGCGCCGCGCCTCCTCCTGGATAGCTACCGCGGTCTCCAACTGCTCGCTCGACAACGCCGGCTTGGTCAAGGACAGCGACTCCGCCAGTCCCACCAAGATGGTCAACGGCGTCCGTAAGTCATGCGACAACGCCGCCAGCAGGGAATTGCGCAGACGCTCCGATTCCATGCGCACCACCGCATCCTGCGCCACGCCCACATAGTGCACCCGCTCCAGAGCGATGGTGATCAGCGCGGCGAAGGTATCCAACAATTGACGCTGTTCCGGGATTTTCAGCAACCGTCGATGCCGCGCCTTCAACGCCAACACGCCTCGCGAGCCCTCCGATGCGCGCAGCGGAATGTATAAAATCTCGCTGCCCGGCAGGGTATCGGTGCCCACGCCCGCCGGCTGCCCCTTGTCGAACGCCCACTGCGCAATCCCCAAGTCCACCGCCAGCCGAGCCTCCGGCCGCGCGGACGTCGGCCGCGCCGTCGTCGGCAGCTGCGATGTCGGCCGCTCCGACGCCGGCGGCGAATCCGAACGCTCCGAGGCCACCTTGAGCTGCGAATCGCCGTCCGGCAGGAGCAGCGCCGCCACGGCGTGAAAAGTATTTTCAATGGACTCGTCGCTGATCTTGACCACTTGATCCAGCTGCACCGCACCCGACAAGTCGCGCGCCAGCTGATACAACGCCGCGGCCCTCTCCTCGCGATGCAGGGCCACTCGCGCCTGAGACCGTAGGCCCGCCGTCAACTGGCCCGTAATCAACCCCACCGCCAACATGATGCAAAAAGTCAGCAGGTACTGCACATCACTGACGGCGAAGGAAAAGCGCGGCGGCACGAAAAAGAAATCGAAGGCGCTGACGCTGAGCACGGCGGCCAGTGCCGCCGGCCCCCGACCCAATCGCATGCCCACCAGCACCACGGCCAAGATGTAAATCGCGACGATATTGGAACGATCGAAGTGCTGCATCAAAGGCGTGGACAACAACGTGACGCCGCCGCAGGCAATCGCGGCCCAGACATACCGCAGGCGCTTCTGCCGACGCCGTGCGGAGCTCTCGACTCCGCCCATGCCTTCCGGCACGACCACGGGCTTGATGCTCGGGGACGACTGATCTTCTTGGCGCCCGATCTCGATTAAGTCGATGTCGGGTGCCAGCAGCGCCAGCTTCTGGCCGCTGGACCGTTGCCAAGGCCAGAGACGCCGCGCCGGATCGCGGCCTATGACGAGCTTTGACAGATTGTTTTTGCGCGCATACGCCACCACGCTCTCGGCCACCTCGGGGCTTGCGATGACCGCCGTGGTCGCACCCAGGTTCTGCGCCAAATTCAAGGTCGCGAGAATGGTCTCGCGCCGCGGCGCAGGCAGCCGCTGCAATGACGGGGTCTCAACGTAAATCGCATGCCAATCCGCATTCAGCTGGCTCGCAAGCCGGGCCGCGGCGCGCACCACACGCTCCGCCCCCTCATCCGGTCCGACGCAGGTGAGTAGAGCAGTCGCCGTTTTCCAAATCGACCCAATCGACTTGTCGACGCGATAAGCCTGAACGTCCCCCTCGACTCGGTCCGCGGTGCGTCGCAGCGCCAACTCGCGCAGCGCCATCAAATTGCCCTTGCGGAAGAAATTATCGGCCGCTCGTTCCGCCTGCTGCGCAATGTACACGCGCCCCGATTTCAAGCGCGCCAGCAACTCTTCGGCCGGTATGTCTACCAGCACGACTTCGTCCGCGGCGTCGAACACCGTATCGGGCACGGTCTCCCACACCCGCACGTTGGTAATGCCGCCCACCACGTCATTGAGGCTGTCGAGATGTTGCACATTGAGCGTGGTGAACACGTCTATGCCGGCGTCCAGCAGTTCCTCGACATCTTGCCAGCGCTTGGGATGACGGGCGCCCGCCGCATTCGAATGCGCCAGCTCGTCCACCAGCACCAACGCCGGATGCCGCGCCAAAGTGCCGTCGAGGTCGAAGTCGGCGAGTTCCTTACCGCGATAGGAAATCGTCTTGGGCGGCAGTACTTCCAGCCCCTCCAGTTGCGCCGCGGTTTCCGACCGGCCATGGGTTTCCACCACCCCCACGACGACATCGACCGCTTCACCGCGCAGTTTCCGCGCGGCGACCAGCATGGCGAACGTCTTACCCACACCCGCGGACGAACCGAAATAAATGCGAAGTTTCCCGCGCTGCGCCTTCTTCTCCGCAAGTTGGACCTTCGCCAGCAGCGAGTCCGGGTCGGGACGCATATCGTTCGGTACGGACATCCCGCTATTGTGCGCGATCCAGCGCCAGGTTCAGCATTAAAACGTTCACCCGCGGTTCTCCGAAGATTCCCCACTGCGGCGCCTCGGTATGAGCGTGCACCAACGACGCCACCCTCGCTGGGTTGAGCTTCCGCTCCCGAGCCACTCGCGCCACCTGGTACATCGCCGCCGCTGGACTGATTTGCGGGTCGAGACCGCTGCCCGAGGCCGTCACCAAATCCACCGGAATCGGCGCCTGGTTGCCAGGATCCGCCGCCCCAAGGGACGCAATCCTCGCCTTCGCCGCATCCACCAACGCAGGATTCAGCGGTCCGAAATTGGAGCCCCCCGACGCCGTCGCATTGTTCGGCATGGGCGAGGTGGCAGACAGTCGACCCCAAAAATACTTCGGGTCCTGAAAGGACTGCGAGATCAGCGAGGAGCCCACCACCGCACCGTCCCGGGTGACCAGACTGCCACTCACCTGCGCGGGAAATATCCAGGCACCGATGCCCGTCACGACCAGGGGATACACAAAGCCCGTCACCAGTGTGAGCGCGGCGAACAGAACCAACATCGGACGCAATACGGTGTTCATAATTTTTTCCTCAAACCAGGTGCAGCGCCGTCAACATCAAATCAATCAGCTTGATGCCGACGAAGGGCACCGCGATCCCGCCCACTCCGTACACCAAGAGATTTCGCCGCAGCAGCGCCGCCGCGCCCAGCGCCCGATACGCCACGCCCTTCAACGCCAGCGGGATCAACACCACGATGATCAGCGCATTGAAAATCACGGCCGACAAAATGGCCGACCCCGGGCTGGTCAGGTGCATGACATCCAGCGTGGCCAGCTGCGGATAGGTGGTCGCGAATGCCGCCGGAATAATGGCGAAATATTTAGCCACATCGTTCGCCACCGAAAAGGTCGTGAGCGCGCCGCGCGTGATGAGCAACTGCTTACCGACTTCCACGATCTCGATGAGCTTGGTGGGGTTGGAGTCCAGATCCACCATGTTGCCGGCTTCCTTGGCCGCCTGCGTTCCCGAGTTCATGGCCACTGCCACATCGGCCTGGGCGAGCGCCGGTGCATCATTGGTACCGTCGCCCGTCATGGCCACCAATCGACCCTCGGCTTGATACTCACGAATGAGCTTGAGCTTGGCTTCCGGCGTGGCTTCGGCAAGGAAATCATCGACGCCGGCTTCCGCCGCGATGGCGGCCGCCGTCAAGCGATTGTCGCCGGTGATCATGACGGTGCGAATACCCATGCGGCGTAGCTCGCCGAAGCGCTCCTTGATGCCGCCCTTCACGATGTCCTTGAGTTCGACGACTCCCAGCACCTTGCCACCGTCGGTGACCACCAGGGGCGTACTACCCTGGCGCGCGACCTCGTCCACGCTCTTCGACACCTCCGCGGGAAAGGCCAGCCCGAGGGATTCGACATACTGACGAATGGCAAGGGCTGCGCCCTTGCGCACCTCCCGAGTCCCCACGTTGACGCCGCTCATGCGCGTCTGCGCCGAGAAGGGCACGAACGTGGCTTCCAGTTGACTCAAATTTCGCTCGCGCAAATTGAAGCGCTGCTTCGCCAGCACCACGATGCTGCGGCCTTCGGGAGTTTCGTCGGCCAGCGAACTCAACTGCGCGGCATCCGCCAATTGCAGCTCAGTGACTCCGCCGGCGGGCAAGAACGTTGCCGCCTGCCGATTGCCCAGGGTGATGGTGCCGGTCTTGTCCAACAACAGCACGTCCACATCGCCTGCCGCCTCCACCGCCCGGCCCGAGGTGGCAATGACATTGGAGGCCATCATGCGGCTCATGCCCGCCACACCGATGGCCGACAACAACCCGCCGATGGTGGTCGGAATGAGGCACACCAACAGGGCCACCAACACCGTAATGGTCACGGGCTCGCCCGCCCCCGCCACCTCGACGCTGAACAGCGAGAACGGCAGCAAGGTAGCCGTGGCCAACAGAAACACCAGGGTCAGTGCGATGAGTAATATGGTCAGAGCGATTTCGTTGGGCGTCTTCTGTCGTTTGGCGCCTTCGACCATGGCAATCATACGGTCGATGAAGGCTTCGCCTGGATTGACCGACACCCGCACCACCAGCCAATCCGACAGCACGCGAGTACCGCCGGTGACCGCCGAGAAATCACCGCCCGATTCGCGCACCACCGGCGCCGATTCGCCCGTGATCGCACTCTCATCCACCGAGGCCACACCGTCGATCACCTCGCCGTCCGCGGGAATGGCGTCCCCGGCCTCGACCAGAAACACATCGCCCTTGCGCAATTGCGGCGCCGATACGCTCACCCAGTCCGAGCCATGCTGCGGTGTCTTCAGTTTCTTCGCCTGAATGGATTGCTTCATCCCGCGCAGCGACGCGGCCTGCGCCTTGCTTCGCCCCTCGGCCAACGCCTCGGCAAAGTTCGCGAACAGCACCGTGAACCACAACCACAGGGAGATCGCGAGAATAAACCTGCTCGGCGCCTCGCCATGGCCGCGCAGCGCCTGTAGGAACAACAGCGTGGTTAGCAACGCACCCACGTACACCACGAACATCACCGGGTTGCGCAACTGCACCCGGGGCGATAATTTTCGAAAGGACTCGGCAACGGCCGGCCCGATAAGGGCGGAATCGAATAACGTCAGAGATTTACGCAAGTGAAATAACCTCGATAATCGCGCTCAATGGGTGGCATACAGTTGCAAATGCTCGATCACCGGCCCGAGCGCCAGCGCCGGCACATAGGTCAGCGCGCCCACCAGAACCACGGTGCCGATGAGCAGGGCCACGAAGAGCGGTCCGTGAGTCGGTAACGTGCCGGCTGTTGCGCCAATGCGCTTCTTGCCGGCCAGCGATCCGGCAATGGCCAGCACCGGCACGATGAAGGCAAATCGACCCAGCCACATCACCACGGCCAGCAAAGAGTTGTAGAACGGCGTGTTCGCCGACAGGCCCGCAAAAGCACTACCGTTGTTATTGGCAGCGGATGACAAGGCATAGAGGATTTCCGAGAAGCCATGCGCGCCCGGATTGAATATGCCGAGCTTGCCCTGCGTCGTCATGACCGCTATCGCCGATCCCACCAGCACGAGGCAGGGCGTGATCAAAATGACAATGGCCGTCATTTTCATTTCGAAGGATTCGATTTTCTTGCCGATGTACTCGGGCGTGCGTCCAATCATCAGCCCCGCGATGAACACCGCCATGATGGCGAATATCAACATGCCGTACAGGCCCGAACCCGCACCCCCGAACACCACCTCGCCGAGTTCGATCAACCACATGGGCACGAGACCTCCCAGCGGCGTGAATGAATCGTGCACGGCATTCACGGCACCGCAGGATGCTGCCGTCGTGATCGTGGCGAACAGCGCCGAGGCGACGATGCCGAAACGAGTCTCCTTGCCTTCCATGTTGCCGCCGGCCTGCAGCGCCGTCGCCGCCTGATCCACATGGAGCGCAGCGAACACCGGATTGCCTTTCTGTTCCGCGCTGAGTAATACCAACGCCATGACGGCGAAGATCAGTGTCATGGCGCCGATAACGGCCCAGCCCTGCCGGGAATCACCCACCATGCGGCCAAACACGAAACACAGGGCCGCCGGAATCAGGAACATGGACAGCATCTGCACGAAGTTGGAGAGCGGTGTCGGATTCTCATAAGGATGCGCGGAATTGGCATTGAAGAAGCCACCGCCATTGGTACCCAGCATTTTGATGGCTTCTTGCGATGCCACCGGCCCCATGGCCAGCGTCTGGGTAAGCGTCGTCGCCGGCTCGGTCACGGCCTTGCCCTGAGCATCCAGCAACGGCGACCCGGCCGCGTCAAGTTTGGGATTGTCGTAATTCAACGCTTCCAGCGTTGTGACTTCTTTGTAGGGCGAGAAATTCTGGATGACGCCCTGGCCCATGAAGAACGTCGCAAGAATCAAAGAGCCCGGCAGCAGCAGCCACAATGTGGTGCGCGTCATATCCACCCAAAAATTCCCGATCCCCTTGGCCGAGCCGCGCGCGAAGCCGCGGATCAACGCAAATGCCACGGCAATGCCGGTCGCCGCCGAGAAGAAATTCTGCACCGCCAACGCCGCCATCTGGGTGAGATAGCTCATGGTGGATTCGCCGGCGTAGCCCTGCCAATTGGTGTTGGTGACAAAGCTCACGGCGGTGTCGAAGGCGGAGTCGGCGCTGACGTTCGCCAGGCTCTGAGGATTGAGCGGCAGCCACAGCTGCAACCGCTGCACGGCGTAGACCACGACGACGCCGAGAACATTGAATGCCACCAGCGCGATGGCGTAGTCCTTCCAGGGCATATCCCGCTGGGCATCTACCCCCGCAGCCCGGTACAGGAGTCGCTCGATGCGCCCCGCGCCGCCCCACAGCGGCGAGCCGTCCGCGAGACGAGTCATGTAAATCGATAGCGGATACGCCAGCGCGGCCAGTACCAGCAGGAACAACACCAGGGCCGTCACGGCTTGACCGGTCATTACAGTTCTTCCGCGCGCAGCAGAGCAAAGACGAGATACACCAGCAGCCCCAGCGCCACGATCCCGCTCCACACATAGGCCCAGTTCATCGTCGGCCCTCCAAGGCGGCACAGCCGGCAATCAGACCAAACGTCAGCAGCGCGAGCGCACCCACCGCAATGAAAAACACCATGTCCACGATTCATCTCCCGCGCGATTACAGCGTGCGTGGCGCGAGACGCCACACAGGGTTCAACGACAACGGGAAAGATTAGGTTGCTCTGCGGAAAAACTCGGCAGAGTTACGCCAGGTGAGTGTAAAGACGGTATAAAAATGCCGCGCTAGCGCGCCGCGCCGGAACGTTTAGGCGCTCCAGTCCTTGTAATCTCGAAAGGCCTGTAGCGCGGCCTCGATCTTGGGACGCGGAACGTCTAGATGTGTCACGAGACGGGTTTGGGCCCCGATGGAAGCCCGAACGCCTCGCTGTAACAGGTGCGCTCCCAGCGGTTCGACCTGTCGAACCGGTACCTCGACGTAGCAAATATTGGTTTGCGGCACGGTAACCGTCACGCCCAAATCGCGCAGGCCATCCGCGAGGAAGGCGGCGTTCTCGTGATCCTCCGCCAGACGTGCGACATGATGCTCCAGCGCATACAGTCCTGCCGCGGCAAGTATGCCCGCTTGTCGCATCCCGCCGCCCAACGCCTTGCGCCAGCGCTTCGCCGTGGCGATCATATCTTTGGCGCCCAATAGCACCGACCCCACCGGCGTGCCCAGGCCTTTGGACAAGCACACCGACACCGAATCGAATCCCGATACCACCGCACGCGGCTCCGCCTTGAGCTTCACAATGGCATTGAACACGCGCGCGCCGTCGAGATGCGTGCGCAATCCTCGTAAATGCGCAAATTGAGTGGCTTCTCGCACATAGTCCATCGGCAGCACCCGGCCGCCAATAGTGTTCTCCAGCGCCAGCACGCGCGTGCGGGCGAAGTGAATATCGTCCGCTTTGATCGCGGCAGCAATACGATCGATGGCAATACCGCCATGCGGCTCGTGTTCCAGCGGCTGCGGCTGAATGCTGCCCAGCACCGCGGCACCGCCCTGCTCATACTTGTAGGTGTGGGCGTCCTGGCCGACCAGGTATTCATCGCCGCGGGCGCAGTGCGACATCAACGCCGCCAGATTGCTCTGCGTACCCGTGGGAAAGAACAAAGCGCTCTCGAAGCCGAAGCGTTCCGCCATCACCTGCTGCAACCGATTGACGGTGGGATCATCGCCGTACACATCATCGCCCACCGGCGCGGCCGCCATGGCCGCGCGCATGCCGGCCGAGGGTTGCGTCACCGTGTCGCTGCGTAAGTCGATCCAAGACTCAGAAGTCGAATTCACTTGGCTATCCTCAGTGCAACGGCGAGAAGCCGTACTTGGTGAATACCGCATCGGCGGCGGGCGTGCGTATATAATCCGCGAATTGCGCGGCACCGCCTTTCGCGCCGACGGTTAGGGCAATGGGATAGGTGATGGGCGGGTGGGTATTGGTGGGAAAGGTATCCACAATACGTACGCCCTTGTCCACCAAGGCATCGGTTTTGTACACGATACCCAGGGGGGCCTCGCCTCGCTCGACGAACGCCAACGCAGCCCGCACGTTCTCCGCGCCGACGATATGTCCCTCCACCGCACTCCACACACCGAGAGCGGTGAGCGCCTGCTTCGCGTAGCGCCCTACCGGCACCGAGTCCGGATCGCCGGTGGCCAGGCGGCCCGTCCCCAATGCATTCACCAGCGCAAAGCGCGGTGCAATCTGCAAGCGGACCGTGCTTGCGGCGGGAGCGATGAGCACCAGCCGGTTGCCTAGCACATCATGCCGGGTCGCCGTCTGGATCAGCTTGCGGGTTTGCAGGTAATCCATCCAATCGATGTCCGCCGAGAAAAACACATCCGCCGGCGCGCCGCTTTCGATTTGCCGCGCCAGTGCGGAACTCGCGGCAAAGGAGAATTTCACGGTGGTGCCCGAGGTCGCGTCGAAACTTGCGCCCAATTCTTCGAGCGCGTTGGTCAACGAGGCTGCCGCAAACACGATGAGAGGGGCAGGATGTCCGCCGGCCGGCGGTGCCGCAGCGCGGGCCGGCTGATTCGCCAACCCCATCACCAATAGACTACTCAAAACCCACTGCAATGCATATCGTTTCAAAGCTACTCTCCGTCTGAAGGGTGCGCGCTGCAGCATTGTGTACCACCCCGCAACCACTGCGCAAAAACAATCGGTTAAACAACTCAACATTGTGCGCCCTTAGCCGATAAGCGCCAAAGCGGAGCTTCCGTGATGCGGCTGGTCGAATGCAGGCTACTTACAATTTTTGGCTCGTCGCATTATCGGTGGCCGTGGCGGTCCTGGTGTCTTACACCGCGCTGTCACTGGCTGCCCGCGTTGCTGCCGTCCAGGGACGATTGGCGCGCGTCTGGCTGCTGGGCGGCGCCGTGGCCATGGGCATTGGCATCTGGTCCATGCACTTCATCGGCATGCTGGCCTTCTCGCTGCCCATTGCGCTGCGCTACGACGTCGCCACCACCATTGGGACCCTCGTCGTCGCCATTGTGACCTCGGGCTGTGCCATTGCCATCGCTGGCGGCACCGACCTTGGGCTGCGTCGACTGGCGGGGGGCGCGCTCCTGATGGGCTGCGGCATATTCATCATGCACTACGGCGGCATGGGCGCCATACGCATCCAGCCCACCATTTTGTACGACCCCCTGCTGGTCGCGGCGTCGGGTGTCATTGCAGTCGGCGCCTCTTTCGCGGCCCTGTGGCTCGCTTTCCATTTACGCTCGGGCAACTCCGGACGATTGGCCCTCGGGCGCCTGGGCGCCGCCATCATCATGGGAATGGCCGTCAGCGGCATGCACTACACCGGCATGGCCGCCTCGCGCTTCAGCCGCGGCGCCTTTTGCGCGGGTGGCGTCGCCATCAACAATCAGTGGCTGGCCGCCATTATTGCCCTGGTCACCATCGCGCTGCTGTCCATCACCTTGATCACCGCGGTGTTCGACCGCCACCTGCAGTCGCGTGTAGCCGAGGAAGCGCGTCGTCTGCAAGAGCTCAACAAAGCGCTACAACTTCAAGCCAGCAACGCGCATTCCGCCCTGCGCACGCTCGAGCGCTTTCAGTACGCCCTCGACCAACAAGCTACCGTGGCGGTCATGGATCTGGACGGCGTCATCACCTACGCCAACGACCGGTTTTCCCAAATCTCGGAGTTCTCGAACGACGAACTGGTGGGCAAGGCCATTGGCATTCATCGCTCAGGCACCTTGCCTGCGCAGCTCTACGTGGATCTGTGGGCCACCATCCGAGACGGCCGGATCTGGCGCGGCGAGATGTGCAACAGCAAGAAGAGCGGCGACTTCTATTGGGTCGATACGGCCATCGTGCCGTTCAAGGACGACTCGGGAAAGGTCGTGCAATACGTGTGCATTTCCATCGAGGTCACCCAGCGTAAGTTGGCACAGGACTTACTCGCCGCCCAGGAAATCCGCTCCCGCAACAGCGAGGAACGCCTGCGCCAGATCTCCGACGGCCTGCCGGCCATGATCGCCTATTGGGATCAAGGTCGGATCTGCCGATTCGCCAATCAGGCCCACTTCAAGCACTTGGGTCTGTGCCCGGACCAAATGGTCGGCCGACTTTTCGACGATATATTCCGCCGCGAGAACATCGACGTAACAGCAGCCGAGTTGCAAGGCTCGCGAGTGCTCGCGGTCCTACGCGGTGAACGCCAGATGTTCGATTACACGTTGATCGCGTCGGACGGCGCTATCACTCACTGGCAGAGCGACTATTTGCCTCATTGGAACAATGGGGAAGTCATTGGCTTCTACGCGCTCGTTGTCGACATCACGGGGCGCAAGATCGCCGAGGAAAATTTGGCGCGCCAGGAAGCGCTGATGGCCACCACCGCGCGCATGGGAGAAATTGCCGGTTGGTATCTCGATCGCGACTCCTCGGACATATTCTGGACCGACATGTTGTACAAGATACACGACCTACCGGTGGGCCAAATGCCCGGGCTCGAGGATGCACTGGACTTCTATCCGCCGGAAGCGCGACAGCTGGTAAGCGATTCGATCCGCGACGCCTTCGAGCATGGCAAGGGCTGGGATCATGTCATGCCCTTCATCACGGCCGCCGGTCGTCGTCGCCATGTTCGCTCCATCGGCGAACCGCAAATGGCTGGCGGCCGCTGCACTCGTATCATCGGCGCCTTTCAAGACGTCACCGAAGCGCGTCAGGCTGAACTCGCGCTACGCGACGCCAAGGAGGCGGCCGAAGCCGCCAACCGCGCGAAGAGCGAATTTCTCGCCAACATGAGTCACGAGATCCGCACGCCGCTGAATGGCGTTATCGGCATGATTGGTCTGCTGCTCGACTCCCCGATCAACACCCAGCAGCGCGAGTACGCCGAAATCGTCCGCTCCAGCGGCCAGTCACTGCTCGCCCTCATCAACGACATTCTGGATTTCTCCAAAATCGAAGCCGGACGCTTGGAGCTGGAAGCTCTGGATTTCAATCTGTTGGCCACTATCGAAGACGCCGTGGACGCGGTGGCCTTGAGGGCCGCGGAGAAGAACTTGGAACTACTGGTCGATGTGGACCCGCAGTTGCCGCAGAGATGGAACGGCGATCCCACGCGCCTGCGTCAGGTGCTCCTCAATCTCCTGAGTAACGCCATTAAATTCACCGAGCAGGGCGAAGTGGGCTTGACCGTGAGCGGTACACCGACCAAGGACGATCGCTTCGACCTGCATTTCTCGGTACACGATACCGGCATTGGTATTGCGCCCGAACGCGTGAGCACCTTGTTCGCGCCGTTCATCCAAGCCGACAGCTCGACCACCCGCAAATTCGGCGGCACCGGCTTGGGTCTCTCTATTTCACAGCGGCTGGCCGAAGCCATGGGCGGCAAGATCGAAGTCGACAGCGCACTCGAGAAGGGCTCCACCTTCCGCTTGACGCTGCGCCTACCGCAGGGCAAAAACACAGCACCGAACGCGGACTCGAATCTGCTCCACGGCTTGGCGGTGCTCATCGTCGTGGCGCATCCCAACAATCGCCAAACCCTCAAACGCCAACTCACAGCGCAGGGCTGCGAATTGACCTGCGCCAACGACGCGGAGGAAGGCCTGCAGCGGTACCTCAGTATGCTGGCCGCCGATCGGCCGCCGGCTGCGGTAATCATCGACTACCAGCAGCCCAGGCAGAACGGAGCGTGGTTGGCTGCCTCGATCCGCGCCGCGAACGCACCCCCCGCCCCGCTGATCCTGCTTACCTCGCTGGCCATGACCCTGTCCACCGACGAGGTGCGTCTGATGGATCGGGTCATTGCCAAACCCGCCAAGGCCGCGGTGCTCGTCCAAGCGCTTGCCAGTCTCACCGGGAAGGCGCGCGTCCCGGCGCAGAGCCACTTGCCCACCGCCGTCAACCCGATGTTTGCCGGCGTGCGCATTCTGGTGGCCGAGGACAACATCGTGAATCAAAAGCTGGCGCTGCGCCTGTTGCAACGGATGGGGGCGGAGGTAACCCTGGCCGGTAACGGTGTCGAGGCATTGGCGGCGCTTCGGGATGCCGACTTCGACGCGGTATTCATGGACTGCCAGATGCCGCTCATGGACGGGTTCGATGCCACCCGGCAACTACGCAACAGTGCCGGCGTAGTGCGCAATCCCAACGTTCCCGTGATTGCCTTGACAGCGAATGCCTTGGCCACCGACAGGGCGAAGTGTCTGGCGGCGGGCATGAACGACTATCTCACCAAGCCCATTGATCCCACCCGCCTGCAGCAGGCCCTGGCAAAGGCGTTGGATGCGCATGGCCGACGGGCGGCCACGGTCACGGAGCCGGAAATCCTGTTCGACGAAGCGGCCATGCTGCGCAACGCCGATGACGACCGGGAATTCGCACGCGACCTCATCGGCGTCTTCGTCTCCTCGGCCACGGAATCCATGGAGCACCTGGTTGCAGCCGTCCGAGGCAGCCAGGAGGCCACGGTGTGGCGCCGGCTGGCTCATTCCATCAAGGGATCAGCCGCCAGCGTGGCGGCAGTAGCTATCGCTCGCGCCGCCGGTGAACTCGAGGGATTGGCCGTGGAATCCGACTGCAAGGTAGCGACCGATGCGCTGTCCTTGGCGTTCGATGCCACGCTGCGAGAGTGGGAACGCAGCGGCTGGACTGTGGCCGCGGAGCCTTTGGGCGCGCGAGCCACCCAGGGGTCATAAGTTTTCTCTTTACATTGGCAACGTATCGTCTTACTTTTGCCAAACTTTTTGTAACGCGAGGCTCCATTCTTGGACAGTAGCCCTAGATCAGGTGATTGCCGCTGCACTCAACGCAGCGCGCTCCCGGTTGGATAAGGCCCTCGTCTTAAGGAGCCTTCCCGCCGCGAGCGGGAAGCGAGCCCTCGTTTCCAGTCCCCTTAGAATTCCCTGCGTGCCGCTTTGCCGGCTATGCAGGTATTAGGGTTGCCGTCTTCGGATTGAGCCATCGCATGGACGTGAGGCAGCCCGATGATCGACACACAGATTTGCACGACACCCCGCCCCCATCACCGGCAGACCAGCGATATTCGCGGCGCCCTGGGAAGCCTGCGCCAAGATGACGTCGGGCCCCGCACCGGCTGGGGACATCGCATCCGCACCTTCCTCGCCATCTTGGGCCCCGGCCTGATTGTAATGGTCGGGGACAATGATGCCGGCGCCTTCAGCACCTATGCCCAGGCGGGTCAGAACTACGGCACGAGTCTGCTCTGGACCTTAGGCCTGCTCATACCCGTCCTGTACGTCAACCAGGAAATGGTGCTGCGGTTGGGCGCCATCGCGGGCGTAGGCCACGCCAAGCTCATTTTGAAGCGCTTCGGCAAATTTTGGGGCGCCTTCAGCGTCATCGACCTCTTCGTGCTCAACGCACTCACCCTGGTAACCGAGTTCATAGGCATCAGCTTAGGATTGGGAGAACTGGGCGTACCCAAGACCTGGGGCTTGGCCGGGGCGGCGGTGATGATCATGGCTGCGGTCAGCACCGGCGACTTCCGGCGCTTCGAGCGCTTCGCTCTCGCGCTGGTGTTCGGCAGCCTGCTGCTGGTGCCGGTGTTTCTCATGGTGCACCCGCCCTGGGTCGAGATCGCGACGGACTTCGCCGTGCCGCGGTTGCCGCCTCATGCACCCCTGGCCGACGTCATGCTGCTCATCATTGCGATTGTCGGCACCACCGTGGCGCCCTGGCAGCTGTTCTTCCAGCAGAGCTACGTCATCGACAAGCGCATCGGACCTCGTTTCATCAACTATGAGCGCGTCGACCTCGTGATCGGCATCGTACTGGTGACCGTGGGAGCGGTAGCCATGATCGCCTTCTGCGCCGAGGCCTTCCACGGAACGGCCGACTTCGGCCACTTCACCGACGCGGGCGCGGTGGCCGGAGGCCTCTCGCGGGCATACGGCTCGCGCCTGCCGGGCGTGCTCTTTGCCTTAGGACTCATCGACGCCAGTGTCATCGGCGCGGCGGCCGTGTCGCTGTCTTCCGTGTACGCCATCGGCGATTTGTTTTCCCTGAAACATTCGCTCAATAACCGCCCGGGCCAGGCGAAGATCTTCTACGGCCTCTATTTCTGCTTGATCGTCGCCGCCGCGGCCCTGGTATTGGTTCCGGGCATGCCGCTCGGCCAACTGACCAACGCAGTGCAGACGCTCGCGGGAGTTCTGTTGCCGAGCGCCTCGGTGTTTCTCCTCATGCTGTGCAATGACGAAGCCATTATGGGACCTTGGGTGAACTCGCGGAAAATGAACGCTTTCACGGTATTCATCGTCGCTATCTTGGTAACCCTCTCACTGATTTTGACCGCGGCCGTGCTATTTCCCAGCATGCGCTCCGGGCAGATCGCGACCATCCTTGGGGTGGGCTTTACCCTGGCGGTCATCGCCGCGGCGCTGTACCTGGCGCGCGGCCGCCGCTCGCCGACCCCCGACCCGGCGCGTTTACAGCGCGACCGCATGGCGTGGCGGGCGCCCGACGTCGAGACGCTGAAAAGGATCGAGCTCACGCCGCTGCGACGGGTATGCATGCTGGCTCTACGCGGATACCTCGTCATTGCCGCCCTTATGGTCGTCGTCCGGGTGATTCAAACCGCCTCAGGGTGAGAACCCGTACTCTTTAGGTGCTCGGACAGTCGTGTCACAATTGTGCATGGCAACCGAAACGACCCAGGATTCGAAGGCTAAGCTCGGTGACCTGCGCAAGCGGCTGGTCAGCTGGCTGACGGACGCCGCGTACCCCATGTGGGCCACGAATGGCATTGATCCTTTGAGTGGCGGTTTCATCGAAACCATCGGTCAGAATGGGGCCGGATTGGCGCATCCACGGCGTGCCCGGGTGCACCCTCGCCAGATGTACGCCTTCGCTCAGGCGCCCGCTTTGGGGTGGCGCGGCGACGCCCGCCGCGTGCTGCGCCGGGGCATGGACTATTTCACCCAATACTATCGTCGGCCCGATGGATTGTTTCGCACCCTGGCGGCAGTGGATGGGCATGCGTTGGATGAGAAGGCCGTGCTGTACGACCAGGCATTTGCCCTGCTTGGACTGTCGGTGGCCGCGACCGGCCTCGACGCCCGCCAAGAATATGAACAGCGCGCCTTGGAATTGCGGGCGGCCATCGAGAAGACGTTTCGCACCAACAGCGGCGCCTTCCGCTCGCACGAGAAAGGCGAAGGGCACATCGAATCGAATCCGCATATGCACCTCCTCGAGGCCTGTCTCGCCTGGGCGGAAGTCGGCAAAGATCCGGGCTGGGGGGAATGGGCCCACCAGATCCTGAACCTCGCCATGATGCATTTCATTCGTGCCGACAGCGGCGCGTTGGGCGAGTTTTTCACGAAGGACCTCAAGCCGGCGCCGGGCACTCCCGGTCGTATCGTCGAACCGGGCCATCAATTCGAGTGGGCATGGCTGTTGCTACGCTCCGAGGGGCGGCATCCGGGTCCGTTGCGTCGGGCGGCCCTGCGCCTGATCGACATTGGCGAGAACGCCGGTGTGCGCAATCAGGTGGCCATTAACTCTCTGCTGGACGATTTTTCCGTACACGACCCGAATGCACGCTTCTGGCCGCAAACGGAACGTCTAAAAGCCGCCTTATTCGCCGCTCAGGCCACCGGTGAGGCCAAGTACTGGGCCACGGCCGCGAGCGCCGCCGCGAGCTTCCTGCCGTATCTCAAGACCCCCGTTGCCGGACTATGGCTGGATATTCAGATGCCCAACGGCGAACTAATCGATTCAACTGCGCCGGCCAGTACCTTCTATCACCTCGTCGGGGCTATAGTGGCCCTCGACAATACGATGGCGGCTGTCAACCGCCCGGCATAGTCATTCGTTATGTTCAAGGTTGCCGTTCGACCTTAACTGTTTGGAGTCATGACATGCGAAACCCGGCCCTTCTCCCCGCGATGGTGTGCGCCCTCTTGGCGACGGCTCCAGCGCTCGCCGACGACCCCAGCACAGGCGTGTGGCAAAAGCACGAGTACTCGTTTGCCTTCATGGGTTTCACCACCACCTATTCCTGCGATGGCCTAGCCGACAAGCTGAAGGTCCTGCTGCTGGCCGCCGGCGCACGCCCCGATGTCAAAGCCTATGGGTCTGCCTGTGCCGCCGGCTTCGGCCGTCCCGACAAATTGGCGCGCGCCGATCTGACCTTCTACACGCTGGCGCCCCCCACGGGCGTCGCTGGCGATGGCGCACCCGTCAATGCGCAGTGGCTGCCAGTCGAATTGCAGGCACGCAAGCCGCGAGAACTTGGGCCGGGCGACTGTGAACTGGTGGATCAGTTCAGGACCAGTGTGCTGCCCATGTTCACGACCCGGAATACCGACAACCACACCACCTGCGTGCCGCACCAGGAATCTGGCTCCCTCATTAACTTGAAGTTCGAAGCGTTGGCCGGAGTGCCCGCTCCCAAGGTCGCCAAGACCTCAGCTCATTGAGGCTTCGGCCACACCCCCAAGTTGGGTCTCAGAGACCTCCAGGTCCGAGCGCGCATGCACGGACCGTTCATACGTGCCGATCAAGCAACCCACTGCGACGGCGCGCTCCAAAATTGCCGCGATGAATTCCCGCCGCCCCGGCACATCCGAAAACGGCGCGCCGGCGCGTAGTGCATAAATCTGAAACACATAGCGATGCTCCCCGTGTGCACGCGGCGGGTCGGGCGGCAGCCATGCCTGTTGCAAAAAAGAATTCCGGCCGATATCCACGCCCGCCCCCGCCGGCTGCGGACTGTTCAACGCCCCTTCCTCCAGAGATCCGCTGCCGGACGGCAGCCCCACCACAATGGCATGCACCAAGGGATGTGGCGTCGGCGAGTCGGCATCTTCGACGATCAGCGCGAGGGAGTCGGCCTCGCGCGGCACACCCTCCCAACTCAAGGGCGGCGATACACCGTCCCCATCGGCCGTGAAGCGGACCGGAAGTCGGCCGTTGAACACGAATGCCTTGCTGGTCAAATCCAGACGCGCTGTATTCCGATGCCGGAACAATTCGTTGTACAGCACGTTCTCCATGCCGGCGCGCTGGTTGATGAGCGCATGACCCACACTTTCTGGTAGTTTTTCGAGCACCCTGCCTCCCCGCGTCGCGGTACGCAGCAGACCTTGGCGACACTGGCCGCCATGGTCTGGCCTTTGGCCGTTACGTGGTAGTTCGGCTTACTTGATGGTTACACCCTCATCCGCGGCGATACTCTTGATCTTCTTCAAGTGCGCCTGCACCGTCGGCAAGGTCGCCGTGGCAAACGCCTTCGCGTCCGGATCCTGGCCCGCGGCAATTTCCTTCTTGAACAGCACGATGGTGTCGCGATGCGCCTTTACCTGTGACTTGATGTACGACTTATCGAAGGTGTCGCCGGACAACACGTCGAGCTTCGCCTTGGTCGCCATTTGACCCACGCTGGCACTGGTCGGCAGGGAAATGTTCTTCGACGCCGCTATCGCCTTCAGCTTATCGTTCGCGGCGGAGTGGTCCGTGACCATCATGGAACCGAAATCCTTGATCGCCTGGGTATTGCCCTTTTGCTGGGCCAAATTGCCGGCGTCCACTTCGAACATGCCGCCTTCCGCGGCGTGCTTGTAAAACGAGGCGTCGGGATAGTCCGCGGCGGCAGCCATCAAGGGTGCGGCCAAAATCAACAGTGCCACTATGTTCTTCATTGTTTCTCCTCAGATGCTTCATAACGAATTCAGACGCACATCTTTGCGCAACGGCTGAGAATGGCCGACTCCTGGCCATCCGTATCTGACGTAGGAAAACCGCCCTACATTTAACCGGGCGGTCTGCAACCGTGACTAGAACCTAGCGACGAGTTTCCCAATCCGGGCCACCGCAGCCTCCATGGCGGGGGTCCACGGATGACCGTAGTTCAGCCGAAGGAAATTGAGGTATTGTCGCCTCGCGGAGAACATCGGGCCCGGCGCGAGGGTGATTCCCGAGTCCAACGCCAGCTGATGAACTTCCAGCGAATCGACGGCGCCGGCGCACTCTATCCAGAGAAAGTAACCGCCGCCCGGCGCCACCACGCGCACGTCGGCCGGAAAGTGCCGCCCTATGGAGGCCAGCGCCACGACCTGCTGCTTCTGCATGAAGTTGCGGATTCGGCCCAGGTGCGCATCGTAGCCGCCGTGACGCATTACCTCAGCCACGCACTGCTGTATGGGCAGGCTGGTTGCCAATGAGGATTCGATCTTCCGTCGGTTCACCTCCTTCGTGAAGCGACCCGCTGCCACCCATCCCAAGCGATAGCCGGGAGCAAGGCATTTGCTGAAGGAGCCACAATGCAGCACCAAGTGTTTTGTGTCGTAGGCCTTGGCCGGAGGCACCGGCGTACCCGCGAACTGGAGCTCACCATACGCATCGTCCTCAATCAGCGGGATGTCGTGCGCGGTCAGCAATCTGACGAGCTCGCGCTTTTTCTCAGCTGGCGCAGTAGCGCCCGTTGGATTATGCAAGGTCGTCATCGCCCAGCACGCCCGAATGGAATATTTCGAGATGGCTCGCCCTAGTGCATCCAAATCCATCCCGTCAGGAGAACGGGTAGGTATTTCAACGACGCGCAGGCCCAAGCGCTCCGCGGCCTGTAAGCAGCCATAGAACGCCGGCGACTCGATGGCAATGGTATCGCCCGGACGGGTGACCGTCTGAAGCGAGAGGTTCAGCGCCTCCAACGCGCCGGCGGTGATAATAATGTCGTCTTCGCCAATCGCCATCCCATGCCGCAGGTAGCGGCGCGAAATCTGACGCCGCAATTCGCGGCTTCCCGGCGGCAAGCTTTCGACGGTGCTCCAAGGATCCATGTGACGCGCGCTGCTGCCGAGATATCGCGCCAACTTTTTCCAGGGGAACAAAGTAGGACTGGGAAACGCCGAGCCCAACGGAACGATGCCGCGATCGCTCGAAGCCTCGAGTGTCTCGAACACCAGATCGCTCACGGCCACCCGCGTCGAGCGGGCCAGCGCCATCGATTTGCGAGGCGCGACAGCCAGGGGTTTGCGTGCTACGAAGTAGCCTGAGCGGGCGCGCGATTCGATGAGTCCCGCGGCTTCCAGCGAGGAATAGGCATGCAATGCCGTGGCAGGGCTTATATCCCGAGACTGGCACAGTACGCGGATCGATGGCAGATGGTCACCCGGCTGCAACGACCCGCTCCTGATACGCTCTTCCAGTTCCTGCGCCACTGACTGGTAAAGTTTCATCCTCCGTAGGATAAGGGGTGCGGTACCCCATTGCACCAGTGCGATTGGGCTTCAGCTCAATGAGGTTGAATCCATCCCAGGTAGTGACCCACCATGAGGAAGCCAAACAACGCCACGGACAGCGTGATGCGCACGGTCAAGGCTCGAACCACGCTCAAGGAACGATTCGCGCCGGACGACATGGATACCAGCGCATGACCCAGACTCACTACCACCGCAACCAATAAAACGACGATTATGACGCTCATCGATGCTCCTCCCGCCGAATGGCCGCTACGACAGTGCCGGCCGCAGCGAACATCACGACCAACATGGCTAACATGATAAAGACCAGGCCGCCCGCCAATTTGTAGCATTCGTATACGCCATCGATGAGCCCGATAGGCGTGGTCACCATCAGCATGGGTTTCGCGATTCGCATGGTCCTACTCCGACACACGGCGCCCTGCGCCGCTGAGGAGAAGCTTGCGCCGCCCTACACAAGGATGAAAGACACAGAAGGTGCCAGAAAAAATAGGTACAGATCGCCCCGCTACGAGCGCCTTATCATGGTCGCCATCAGATGACTGAGGGCTCCTTCGAGATCTTGGCATTGCCCCGTGTGCACCGGCGATGTTTGCACCATGGTACTGCGGGGCGCAACCAACCAGTGAAAACGCTCGCGGACGCCGAGTTTACCGATGGGCCCCGCCTCCGCGCCGCCTTCGCAAATGGCCGGAATACTCGCCAGCGCACTGCGCACCAGATCCATATCCACCGCAGGGTCGAGCGCCAGCAGGGCGCGTTCATCCAGGTCGATGCGCCCGCGAAGAACCCGCTCCAGGTCACAGGAGAGAATGATACCGGCATTCACGAACTCGCCACGCTCTACGCGTGGGACCACTCGCACTATGGCGTAGTCATAGGTGTGCAGAGCGCGCACGAATGGCTTCTCCTACAAAAATTGCCGATGAGTCGAGGCGCCGTTCGAGAAAGCGACGATAGGCAGCACGTTGATCCGCCGTACTCTCGAAACCAGTATCCTCCCGCAACCAGTCATCGGGAATGAGATCCACGATGGCTCCGAGCCGATTCACCGTCAGCAGCGACTTCAACTGCACATCGACTTCCGCCAAAGCATCGGCAAAGCGCAGCAGCACGTGATCCTTGATGAGCTTGAATGGATTTTGGGCCGGGTCATCCTGCCGCGTCCACGCATGATGAAAGTAGAGCGCCGCGCCATGATCGATGAGCCACAGTTTTTTATGCCAGACCAACATGTTGGTATTACGCGCGGTCCGATCGACGTTGCATACGAAGGCATCGAACCAAACAATGACGGAGGCAAGCCTCGCGTCCGGCTGGAAAATCAGAGGGTCGAATGTAGTGGACCCTGGGAGATAGTCCAACCCGACGTTGAGGCCCTCACTGGCGCGAATCAGGCTTTGAATCTCGGGATCCGGCTCAGTGCGCGCCAGGTCGGCGGGCAGATCGACAAATACGATCTCGGGTACCGGAAGGTCGACTGCGCGAGCCAGTTCGCCCGCCACCAGCTCCGCAATAAGTGCCTTGGGTCCCTGCCCGGCGCCGCGGAACTTGAGCACGTACAAACCCTCATCGTCGGCCTCGACAATGGCAGGTAGCGAGCCGCCCTCGCGCAGCGCCGTAACATATCGACTGGCGGTGACTCTGCGCACGCCTCAGCCCGCGTGTTCGGCTTCCACTTTGATGATGGCGGGACGGCGCAGCATGAGCGCGGCATGCGCCGCCAATGCCGGTAAACGCGCATGCAATTTAGGCAAGCCCGGCGGATACCAGGAAGCCAACATATAGAGATATGGGTCGGCCACCGAATACTCGCGCCCCAGGACGTATGGGCCCAGGGACCGGCTGAGTAGTTCCAGATGCGACACGCAGTCTTGGGTGCCCTGTGCCGCGACGGCGTCGGCGTCGGCATCGCCGCGAGCGGAATACCGCGTCGCATAGTAGGCACGCAGCAAAGCCTCGTAGACATTCGCGGATAGAAAGGTCATCCACTGCAAAAACACCGCGTGCTGGCTCGTGCCGGGGGGCGGTGCGAGACCCGCGGCGGGGTGCGCCAGGGTGAGATGAATCAGCATGGCGGCCGACTCGATCATCAGCGTTCCGTCGGGCAGCGCCAAGGCGGGAACCTTGCCCGTCGGATTAATCAAGCGAAACTTAGCTACGTCGGCCTCATCCTTCGAAATCCACATTTGGGTGTACGGCGCGCCGATTTCCTCGAGCGCCACTTGCACCGCAAATGAACCCGAACCCTGTCGTCCATAAAGCTTGTATTGACTCATGGGTCCTATCCTACCGTATCGAATCGGATGGCAGGCGAAGATGCTTCATGACGCGCTTCAGACTCTTCCGCAGCTCATTGAGCTGCCCGAGGCTGGCCACGGTTTTCATCGCTTGATGCAGGGGCTGCAGCGGATAGCCGCCGTAGCGGCCGGGCTCAGTGATGTCGCTGGTCACCGTGGAGCGGCCGGCAAGCGAAACATGGTCGGTCAAGGTCACATGCGCCGTGACAACGGAATTCCCGCCCGTGACGAAATTCCGTCCAATTTTAGTGGACCCGCCCATCATGAAGCCCGCCGTATAAAAGCCGTTCTCGCCGAGATCGCAGTTGTGTGCAATGTGGCAAATATTATCGAGCTTGGTGCCCGAGCGAATGTGCGTCGACGTCAGGGTGGCTCGATCCACGGCGCAGTTGCTGCCGATCTCGACGTTGTCGCCGATTTTGACGTTGCCGAGATGGCTGATTTTCCGGGGTCGCCCGTCCTTCTCCACCGAATAGCCGAAACCATCGCTACCCACGGTGGAGTGCGGATGAATTTCGCAATCCTGACCCACCTCGCAGTCGAAGCCGACGAAGACATGCGGGTGAAGGATAGTGCGTGCGCCGATGCGCGCATCGTTCTCCACGACGGCATGAGATCCGATCAAGCAGCCGTCACCGATGTTGGCGCCCGCTCCAATGACGCAGTACGGCCCCAGAAACACGTCCGCGCCGATCTTGGCTGTCGGGTGAATCACCGCGGTGACATGCCGCTCGCCCCATTGAGTGAAGCGAAATCGCTTTTGGTCGAAGTATCTGAGAAGCCGCGCCATGCCCATGGAAATATCGGATACGGCGAAGCAACAGGTGTCGGCACTCGAGGTGGCGTCGATCGATTCGCGCATGAAATAGGGGACGATGAGAATAGCCGGATGATGCAGCATGGCCTCCGCGGCCTGCTCGGGAGTGCTGGCATAGACCAAGCTGTCGGCTAGTGCCTCGGCTGGAGTTTCGCAGTGATTCGCTTCGGTTTGCAGATTACCGTTGAGGAAGGTGAAGACGTCCGCGTGCTGACTCTTTATGGTTTGACCGGTAAGCATTGCGCGACTCCTGTGGTTTCGTCACGCATCAGGCACCTGCCGGACTGTGGCCGCCCCGCACACCTGAATCCGCCTTGATCGCGGACGAAGCATCAAGAATCACTTGTTCGAGAACCGCCAGATACTCCACGTAGCGCTTACGGCCGAGAGCGGTGACCTTGCATATGGTTTGCGGCCGTCCTTGTTCCATCGCCTTTGCGGTGGTGACCAGCTTGGCCTCCTCCAGCACCATCAAATGGCGGTTCAAATTGCCATCCGTCAGGCCGCACAACAGCTTCAACTCACCGAAGGACTGGCCCTTGGCATGGGTAATCAGCGAAGTGAGTACGCTGAGACGCGCACGTTCGTGTATGACGCGGTCGAGCCCGTCATAGGCGAAGCGCGGAACCTTTCTCGATCGATTGTTACTAGTCTTCAACGGATTCCTCGAAACAGTACTGCAACACGACGGCTACCAGTAACTGGCCCACGCCGAAGGGGATGCCCATTTCCCAAGGCGAAAGGGCTTTCGAGCCGCTGGCGGCCATTAAGCACGTCAGCCCGCAAGCCAAATACCATACACCCACCGCGAACATCTGGCGGGGCAAAAAGCGGCAGGACGCAAACACTCCCAAACTGAAAATCAGCTCCCACAGGCCCGGCAGCATCCATAGCTGCTGCGGAGCCGCCCGCAGCAAGACACCGGTAAGCAGTACTCCGACAATGAGCGCCGGGAAAAACTGCTCGACGGCCGCCTGGATCATCGCGGAGGCAAAACCCGAATGGACACGCCGCGCGCGGATAATAGTTTCTCCGGCCGTCAAGATCACGGCAACCGCCGCGGTGCCCGCCCAGATGGCCAGAAACCTGAGGCCGTCCGCGCCGATCTCCCGCGACCAATGGATCTCCGCGGCCGCAACCAACAGCGCCAGCACACCGCTCACTGCGATGGAGGCCGGACCATAGCCACGAAATTGAGTATCGCGCGCCACCTGGGCGCGAATCGCACTGATTTCGGCCAGCGCTTGGCTGAGGTCGGTCATGAGGAGGGCTGGTAGCCGTGGGCGACGCGGTAATAAAAACGACGCACCACAGTGCCGTCCCGCGTCAGAACGCCGTCATAAATGGGTTCGAGCATTTCGACGCGCTTTTCCAGTTGCGGGGCAGCAAGATCGGCCGGGTCCCATGCAACCAACAGCAAGTTGCGCCCAGCCTGCAATTTGAGAGGAAACCATTGTTCGTACATCAGCCCCATATCGTCGAACAGATGCCAGCTCGACCGGCTGGCCACCGCCTTGCGCTGATCGCTCGAATAGAACGCCAACTCGCTGGCAATGGCGTAACGATCCATGCCGACGACCAAGAGGTTGTCGCCGTACTGGGCGCGGACACCATCCGCGATGCCATCGATTTGTCGCCCAAAGTCCCGCCATTCCACCGGCAGCAATTCGGTATGCCGCGTGTATCCCACACCCGGAATGCCCTCGGTCAGGTGGTAAAAGCCAACCGTGTACAGGGCCAACATGACCACGAAAGTCACCGGCCACGCAGTTCGTAGCCATTGCCGCGATCCCGACGTGCCGGCTCGCGCCGCGCACAGTCCGAATGCCATCAGGGGAATGGCGCATACCCAGGGTGCGCCGGTCCAGTCCAGCTTCACCTCATGACGTAGACTGAAAAGTACGAAAACGGCGACCGGCACCAGCACGCCGACGCACAGGAAGCGCCAGGACCTACGCACCGGGGGACAGTTTTCCATCAGCGCCGCGCCCACCGCAATCAGTCCCACCGGCGTCAGTAGTATGAGCGCGGAGCCGATCAGCTTGTGCAGCGAGAAGCGTGGCAATTCAGTCAGCCGGCGCGCTGTCTGAAACACGAAGGATGCCCATTCATGTTGAGCGTTCCAAATGACCACAGGGGAAAACACAGCCGCCGCGACCAGAACTCCGGCATAGGGTTCCCATCGTCGGAACCAGCGGCGCGACGGCGGATCGAGCACCATGAATACCGCGGTCACCACACCCAGCAAGCCAATTGAATATTTGGATATGAGTCCCAGCCCTAAGGCGAGTCCTGCGCACAGCCAGGCCCAGGGTCGCGCTCCGATCAAGGCCCGCTCCAAGAAATACAGTGAGGCGGCCCAGGCGGCGGTGAGCGGTGCATCAGGCGTCATGAGCATGCCGGAGAGAAAAAAGAACGGCAGCACCTGCGACATCGCCAAGGCGATCAACGCGGTCTCCTCGCCGAACAAATTTCGCGCCAGCCGATAGGCAAAAAAAGCGGTCACGGCGCCGCAACCCAGGGCGCCGAAGCGCACGCCGAACTCGTTGTTACCGAAAAGATCGGTGCCCAGCCGAATTAACCAGGCCACCATGGGAGGATGATCGAGATAACCGATATCCAGATGACGCGAGTAGTTCCAGTAGTAGGCCTCTTCGGGCAGAAGCTCGATCTGGCCGCTAAAAATCACGCGGAGAAAAAATGCGTAGCCGATCAGCCCGACCACGAAAACGCGCCACCGTACCTCGGTCAGATTTCGCGCTGGCAGGGCAACGTCCACGACCGCTCGTCCGGGCTGCCATTTCATAGCCTCATGCCATCCTCGATCAAATAAATCATTGCCGGCTCGTTCGGCCGAGTGCCGCACAGCGAGCTCTCATTGGGCCCTAAGGTTAGGTTAACCCACTGTAATGCAAAACGCACAGGAGTTCGGGAACTTCTCCCGTTCCTTGCGGGCGCCGGTTAGCGCGAACCTTTCCAGTGACCCAGTGTCAGTAAACGTTGCCTAACACTGACAAAGCCGATGCCGCAGTGCCAATGAGCGTTGCGTAACTCAGACAAATACCAGTAATGACCATCTCTTCCTCCTCCGGGGCGCCGGCACCCCCGCGCAATTCCGCTCGCTGGCTGCCCCTGCTTGGCCTCATCGCCTTCACCCTGATCTGGTTTGGGCTATTGGCCAAACGGCCGCTATACGATCCCGACGAAGGCCGCTATGCGGAAATACCCCGGGAAATGCTCGAGAGTGGGGACTGGGTGATCCCGCACTTGGATTCCTTGGTGTACCTGGAAAAGCCGCCGCTGCAGTACTGGCTGACCGCCGCCACTTACCGAGTCTTGGGAGAAAGTGAATTTACCGCGCGCCTGTGGACCGGCGTTGCGGGCTACTGCTCCCTGGCGCTGGTGTTTTTCGCTGGCTCCCATCTCTGGGGACGGCGCGCGGGAGTGAAGGCGCTGTTGCTGATGATGGGATCGACGCTGTTTGTCTTAATGGGACATCAGCTCACCCTGGATATGATGCTGAGCACCTGGCTGCTGGCCTCGCTGATATGTTTTCTGCTGGCCGAGTCGGTGGCGGCCTCCGCCCATCCCTCCCCTCGTCGCCACGCGTACTGGATGCTGGGGTGTTGGGCCTCCATGGCATTCGCCGTGCTGACCAAGGGGCCCATCGGGGTGCTCATTCCGAGCTGCACCTTGTTTTTCTATGCGCTGTGGCAGCGAGATGCTGGCATCCTGCGGCGGCTCAACGTTCGCTGGGGATTGCCGCTGTTTGCGGTCATCACCCTTCCCTGGTTCGTCTTGGCGGCGCGCGAAAATGACGACTTTCTCTATTACTTTTTTATTCGCGAACATGTGCAGCGTTTCTTGACCCCCATCGAGCACCGCACCGAACCGTGGTGGTTCTTTCTCCCCGTGCTGGGGGTGGGGCTTCTACCATGGCTGCCCCAGGTGTTGCGCGCGGCGACGCTGCCATTCGGTCCCAGGACACACCGCTCCTTCGATCCGGTTCGGTTGCTATGGATCTGGTCAGTATTCGTGCTGGTATTTTTTTCCTCCTCCCATTCCAAGTTGATCCCCTACATTCTGCCCGCGGTGCCGGCGCTGGCGTTGCTCTGTGCCTCGCCTGCGCCCACGTGGCGCCGCGATCTCGCGATCGGCGCCTGTACGTCAATGGCCGCCTGCATTGGTATCCTGCTGTATACGAGCGGCATCGGCACCAGCGGGCAAAGTCATCGCCTAGCGCTGGAGCTTTCGCGCCCGCTCGCGGTCACGGCAACCCTGCTCGCGGCCTCTGGCCTTGGCTGCCTGTGGCTGCTGTCGCGAGCACGGCTCGAGGGTGCCCTGGCCGTGCTGTGTGTGGGGTGGTTTCTCGCAACGGCCGGCGTGCTGCTGGCGGCTGACGTGGTGCAGGAGAACTTCAGCTCCAAGGATGCGGCCTTGGAATTGCGGTCGCAAGCGTCGGCATCCGCACCGGTGTTCTCCGTGCAAAACTACGAACAGTCGTTCACCTTCTACTTGCGGCGGCCGGTGGTGCTGGTCGATTACCGCGATGAGTTCACGCTGGGTTTGACGGAGGCTCCGGCACGCGGCATCCCCAAGTTGGAGCAATTCTCCAACCGCTGGCGCTCCTTGAATCAGGGCTACGCCCTCATGCCCTACTTCGCGCTCGAGCGATTGACGGCCCAAGGATTGCCGGTGCACGAGGTGGCCCGCTTCCCGAACACGGTTCTCGTCAGCCGCAGACCATAGTAACTTCTCGCAACCACCCTTGGCGCGCGCCAATTGACTACAATCGACGCATGAACCTTCGCGCGGCGTTTGCACTCGCCCTACTGGGCACCCTGTTGAGCGCCGGCATGAGTCCCGACGCGATGGCCCTCGGCACTCGGGACGAGGCTGCCCGCTGGCGGCGCGAGAGTTCGGCCGTGACCATCGTGCGCGACAATTGGGGCATCGCCCACATTTACGGTCCCACCGACGCCGACGTCGTCTTTGGCGCTGCGTACGCGCAGGCCGAAGACGACTTCGCACGCATCGAACGCAACTACCTCGTGGCGCTGGGCCGCTTGGCCGAGGCCGAAGGTCAGGCAGCCGTTTATTCCGATTTGCGTCAAAGGCTCTTCATGCAGCCCGCGCAGTTGAAGCAACTCTACGCTGCGTCTCCACCGTGGCTGCAAAAACTCATGACCGCCTGGGCCGACGGGCTGAATTTCTATCTGCTGCGGCACCCCAATATTCATCCGCGGGTGTTGTCTCGCTTCGATCCCTGGATGGCGCTGTCCTTTACGGAGGGCAGCATCGGAGGCGACATCGAGAGCGTGGATCTTGGTCAGCTACAAAGCTTCTACGGCAACGCCTCAGGCACGCAGGCTTCGGGCGCATCGGCAGCGCCGCGCACCGCGCCGGCCGCCACACCCCTGTTTGCCTCGCAGGGTTCCAACGAGGCGCCGCCCGGCGGCTCCAACGGCTTTGCCATTGCACCGGGGCGCAGCGCCTCGGGCCACGCTTTGCTGTGGATCAATCCGCACACCTCGTTTTATTTCCGCTCCGAGCTGCAAATGGTCAGCGAGCAAGGACTCAACGTGTACGGGGCGGTGACGTGGGGACAGTTCTTCGTCTACCAGGGCTTCAATCCGTACAACGGGTGGATGCATACCTCGTATGGCGGCGATGCCATCGACGAATATGCAGAGACCATCGTCAAAAAAGGCGCCGCGCTCTATTACGCATACGGAGCAGAGCTGCGCAAACTGGAAGTCAGCCATATTCGCGTCCCCTTCAAGCAGGGCGATAGCCTGACGAGCCGCGACTTCACGGTGTATCACAGCCACCACGGACCCATCGTGCGCGCGCAGGACGGGCGATGGATCGCGGTGCGGCTATTCCAAGATCCAGTGCACGCCCTGATGCAATCTTATCTACGCACCAAGACGCGGGACTACGCTTCGTTCCGCTCCATTCAGGACATGCGTACCGACACCTCCAATAACACCGTGTACGCGGACGCTGAGGGCACGATCGCCTATTTCCACGGCAACTTTATTCCGCGGCGCGACCCTCGCTTCGATTTCACTCATCCGGTCGACGGCAGTAATCCCGACACCGAATGGCGAGAACCCCACGCCCTTGCCGACACCATCACGCTGCTGAATCCCGCCAGCGGGTGGATCATGAACACCAACAATTGGCCGTTTTCCGCTGCAGGCCCCTTTAGCCCCAAGCGCGAAGACTTTCCGCGCTACATGTGGACCACGGGCGAAAACCCGCGCGGCATTCACGCCACCGAGATGCTGCAGAATCTCCAGCAAGTCACCCTGGATAGTCTCATCGCTGTCGCCTACGACGGCCATCTCACGGCCTTCGAGGTACTGCTGCCGCCCTTGCTGCAGGCCTACGACAATCTAGGTCCGGACGATCCGCAGCGATCGCAGCTGCGCGAGCCCATCGCCGTCTTGCGCCATTGGGATCGACGCACCTCCGTCGATTCGGTGGCAACCAGCGTGGCCATCTTCTGGGGCAATACCTTGATCGATATGAAGAGCGCGGCTGCGAAGGCCGCGGAGCAGCCGATATACGACTTCTTGGTCGGCAACTTGAGCGATGGGGAACGCTTGAGCGCGCTGTCAACGGCCGTGGATAGCCTGCGGCGCGCCTTCGGTCACTGGCAGACGCCCTGGGGCGATATCAATCGCTTTCAACGCATGACGGACGACGTGGTTCAGCCCTTCGACGATGCCAAGCCCAGCCTGGCCGTGGGCTTCGCGCCGGCACAGTGGGGCGCATTGGCCTCTTTCGATTCCGCGAAGCCGCGCAGCACGCGCAAGATCTACGGCTCGTCGGGCAACAGCTTCGTCGCCGCGGTGGAATTCACCACACCAGTTCGTGCCAAAGCCATTATGAGCGGTGGTGCCAGCGGGGATCCCTCCTCCATGCATTTCACCGATCAAGCCATGCGATTCAGCCAGGGACAATTTCGCGATGTGCTCTTTACTCCGGATGACGTGTCGGCACACGCCGAACGTCGGTATCACCCGGGCTAGTGGGACAGCGAATGCTGCATCGCAAAATGACTACGACAGAGCATAAAAACGCGGCGAACCATTCACGCGCGCTTGGGATATTGCTGAAATCGAGGGAAATGCGGATGCTTTATTACATATCATCTTGTGAAACGTGGAATGCTACACCGCGTAATACCGGGCAAATCATGATAATTCTTGGTGACGCCCGGCAGCATGGAGGCGTTCGTCAGGGTGTCATTCTGCAGAAAGCCGCGCGCACGGATGCGCGCGCATCGTTTCTGGTAGCCCCATGAAACGCCTACTAAGAATTGTCGGCATCGGCGCGGCAGCGCTCATCCTCTTAGGTTTTGCGGCTGCGTGGATGAGCCTGCATTTGAGCCTGCCTGCCATCGACGGAACCGCCTCCCTGCCGGGTATCGGCGCAAAAATCCTCGTTCAACGCGACGCCGCCGGGGTGCCTACCATCACGGCCGAAAACCGGACGGATTTGGCACTTGGTCTTGGGTTTGTTCATGCGCAGGACCGGTTTTTCGAAATGGACCTAATGCGGCGTGCGGCGGCCGGCGAACTGTCCGCGCTGCTGGGACCCGCGCTCATCAAAGCCGATCGCGATCTCCGATTGCATGAATTCCGTCGCGTGGCACGCGCCGCTCTGCTGCAGATGGATCCCGCCCAACGCCGATTACTGGACGCCTATGTGGCCGGCGTCAACGCGGGGCTAGCGTCCTTGCGCAGCCGTCCCTTCGAATATTGGATACTGCGAGCCCGGCCGCGCCCGTGGACGGCCGAGGATACGCTGTTGTGCATTCACGCCATGTTTCTGCAGCTGCAGGATGCCGAAGGGCATCCTCAGCTGCAGCGGGGACTGCTACGCGCGACGCTGCCGGAAGCCGCGTACCAATTCATCGAATCGAATGCACCGGAATGGGATGCCGCCATCGACGGCACCCACGCCGCCGAACCCCGCGTGCCGCTGGCGCAAGAATTCAATCTGCGCGACGCCAAGGACCTGCCGGTCCTGCCCCCGGTCGCAGTACTCACTCACCTGGCCGTGCTCGGCAGCAACAACTGGGCGGTATCGGGGACACACACCGCCAACGGCAGCGCCCTTGTGGCCAATGACATGCACCTCGAATACCGCGTGCCCATCATTTGGTATCGCGCGCGTCTGATCCAAACGGGGCCGGACTCCGTGGACGTCACCGGCGTGACTCTTCCCGGGACCGCCGCCGTAGTGGCCGGCAGCAACGGCTCCATCGCTTGGGGCTTCACGAACAGCTATGGCGAATTCGAGACTGTGGTGCGCTTGGTCGGCGCCAGCGGCAAAGCGGACCAGCCCGCCGAATATCAAACCGCCGCCGGCGCTCATCCCATTCACTACATCGACGAACCCATCGAGGTGGCAGGCGCCCCCACCGAGCATTTGAAAATCGCGTTGACCGAATGGGGCCCCATCGTCGGCCAGGATTGGGAGGGCCAACCCTACGCTCTGCAGTGGACGGCGCAGGATCCACTGGGCATCAATTTCAACCTGCTCGGGTTGGAACGGACGCATTCAGTGGAGGACGCGCTACGCCTGGCCGCGACCTTCGGCATTCCCGGCCAGAACATCATGGTGGCCGACAAGGACGGCCATATCGGCTGGACCATCGCCGGACGCCTCCCCGCACGCGGTCCCGCGGAATCCGGCATCTCCCAGCTGTCCACCGACCCCACGGTTGGATTTTCAGGCTGGTTGCCGGTGGAGAGCCAGCCGCGAGTGCTCGACCCGCCCTCGGGCCTCTTATGGTCTGCCAACGCACGGGTCATTGGCGGACCTGGCGCCACGCTCATCGGCGACGACGGCATGGACCGCGGATCGCGCGCCGGACAGATCGAGGGAGATCTACAGAACGCCGCGTCGCCCTTTACCCCGGCATCGAGCCTGGCCGTGCAGCTGGACGATCGAGCCCTGTTTCTCGATCGGTGGCGCGCGCTCCTGGGAGAATTCGTCGAACGCCAGCGGGCCGCGGGCAATCACGAACACGATGCGGTGTACGACACGCTCAAGGCCTGGAGCGGACACGCAGCGCCCCAGGATCCCGCGTATCGCCTGGTCAATTTATTTCGCGAGGAAGTGGAAGATCGCGCCTTCTACATGCTGGTATCGCCCGCCCGAGCCAAGGCGCCCAATTTCCATTTCGTCATACCCAGTAGTTTCGAGGGCCCGCTGTGGCGCCTGCTGCAGCAGCGCCCCCCGCATTTGTTGGCCGCGCATTACCAGGACTGGGATCAATTCTTGCTGGATGCCCTAAAGGCCAGCGAAAAGTTGCCGGCCGCTTGCCATGCCCTGACCAACTGCACCTGGGGTGACGTCAACGCCGTACATGTCGCGCATCCCCTGTCCCAGGCTCTGCCGGTACTGGCAGCGTTTCTGAACATGCCCACCGTCGTCATTCCCGGCGGGCGCACCGACATGCCGCGCATCCAGGGACCGGACTACGGTGCCTCCGAGCGCTTCAGCGTCTCCCCGGGACACGAAGCCGAAGCGTACTTCCATATGCCTGGGGCGCAGAGCGGGCATCCGCTGTCGCCGTTCTATCGTGTAGGCTTCGAGGACTGGGCGCAGGCCAAACCAACCCCGTTCTTACCCGGGCCGGCGGCTCACACAATGGTGCTCACGCCTAAGGCGTGATGGTGCTCACGCCTCAAGGCGTGGCGCTGGGACCGGCGGGGGGCGAGGCCTTGGAGGAGGTCGCGGCGTCCAGGCCGCGGCAGCCATGTGCTTCGGTGCACACTTGGTTCACCGGACACACCAAGGGAGCACCTTTCACGCAGCCGCGCGCGTCGGCGCCGGCGCTGCGGGGTGCGCAGCGCTCATGGCCGTTGCAATTCTTGTGATCGTCGCAGTCGGCATCGGTGCTGCAAGTCACGGCGGACGCCTCGCGCTCATCGGAGGCGAGTTCACCCTGCCGTGTGATGACCCCCGACAAAGTCGCATCCAACAAACGCACCGGCGAATCGCTGCCGGGCGCCAAATCCACTTCGGCCGACACCACCTCCCACGGAGGAGTCAACTGATTGACAGCGCGATAGTACAGACTGAAGCGCAGCACCCCGCGAGGATCGAGTGCCTCGGTCAAGGTCAATGGAATCACCAACGTGGAATCGCGCGGCCACACGTCATCATGCGTCAGCGGCAAGTGCCGCACCGCCTTGCCCGCCTCGTAAATGCGCAGCTCCACGAAGCTGCCTGCCGTGAGTTCCTCAGCGCCGGTGATCACTTTGACCTGGATGTGGGTGACCGGAGCCGCGACGACGTGCGACACCGACAACACCAAGGCCGCCAACAGCGGTGCGATGCGCAGCATCGACAGGAATTCATGCACGATGGATTTTCGCGTAGTCATTACACGGGCGCTCATAAAAGTTGGATTCCATCATAGCCGAACATGCTCCGGTCGACATCCGGCGTTCGGTTTAACTTAATACCGGCGCACTTACTGTGAGCGAGTGACCGGCGCGTCGTTTGAATAGGATTTATTCGAGTCCGCGAGCAGGCTGGTCTCCGTCGCGGGCGCCGGAGCGTCGGGGCTCGAGCCTTTGCCTGCTCTCACAGCAGCGTCCTGCGGTCGGCGCAGAGTTATGACAGCGGCACCCCGAGCGGTGAGAATGGCCGCGCCTTTCGCGTCGAGACTGCCGCTCAAGTTAACCACGGCGCGTGCCGCATCACGGTCCCGCGGAGCCAGCCGCGCGGCAGACATGTAAGCATCAAGAGCCGCCGCGGGACTGCCATCCTGCAAGAGCAGCCCGCGCCGCTTGAACATGGCGACCTCGTCGGGCGCACCGGGCAGCCATGCCGACTCGCAGGCACGTATTCCAAAGTCGCCCGCCTGCGTCATGCAGGTCCTGACCAGGGTCTGCCGTTGCAATTGCGCAGCGATGATTTTCTGTTTGACCAGATCCTCGTGAGCGCCGGCACGCTGGGCGTTGCGGTACACTCCGATGGCCTCGCCTGGTCGTTTCAATTGCACCAACACATCGGCCTCGGCGATAAGCAAGTCCGCATCGTTTGGCTTCATGCTGAGCGCAGCATCGCACGACACCAGTTCCGATAACTGAGTGCAACGCTGGATCGCCACCGCTAAAGTCTCGGCAACACGAGTGTCGGCCGCAGTCGCCGCCGCCGCCCCATCCCACAACAGGCAGAGCAGAAAGATAGGACCCCACCACGTTTTCAATGGTGCGCAAATTCTCATTGTCCGACTACTCGCACCAAGCGGATCCCCACGCTGCTGCTGCGATAGTCATGAGCAAAGCGATTGCGATACGAGGCAGTGACGTAGCGCGGCGCGCTGAACCAGGAACCGCCGCGCATTTCGTGTTCCGCGCACCCGGAAGTCACCATCGCCAACCCATCGGTGGGCGCATTCTCGTAGTCGTCGGACCAACAGTCTTCGACCCATTCGAACACGTTGCCGAATAAATCATGCAGGCCGAAGGCGTTCGCTCTGAACGAGCCCACGGGCGCGGTAGTCACATAGTGATCCGAGCAGGAGAACACGTTCCAACCCGGGAAGCGCTCCGCGGCGCTCTGGTCGGCCACGTTGGCATCGAGACAGGCTTGGGATCCGTCGGCGCTCCACGGCGAGGGATTCTCGCCGCCCGCCCGAGCGGCATATTCCCACTCGGATGCGCTGGGTAAGCGATACTGATGACCCGTGCGCTGCGACAGCCATGCTGCATACGCTACCGCGTCGTCCCACGACACGCAGGTTACGGGATGAGTGGGGCTCTGCTCGAACCCGGGTGCCAGCCAATTCGCCTCGGGATGAGCCTGCCATTGGCCGTCGTAAGTGGTGCAGCCCGACATGTCGCGCGGTACCGCGGTGATGAACTCCTGAAATTCCGCCACGGTGACTTCATCCGTGCTCATGCCGAAAGGTCTGCCGATCACAACGGCGTGCTGCGGCAGCTCGAATGCTGACGCGCCCGTCGAACCACCCTGCTGGAAGTGCCCCGCCGGCAATATGGTCATCAACGGGCAGGTGGGACAATCGCGGAGCACGGTGCCCGGCGCGGCAACCGCGGCACCGGCCGCGACATCCTTGGATGCGTGGTGCGCGCCGAGCAGCGCATAGAGACAGGCAACGAGCAGGAGAGCCGCCGCTGCCGCCCATATCCAGCGCCTCACCAAGGTACGACGGTGGGTCGCCAATAACTCGTCTAGAAATTGCCGAATGCTGCGCGTTCGATGCTGACGATCGTACGTCAAGGCCCGCGCCAGCGCCGTGTACTGATGCACGGGTATTCGCGGCGGCCGGCGCAATGGCGTCTGCACCCCTCCAACCCGCTGAATACCCTCGGTGCCGAACGGATGTGTGCCGCTCAAGGCTTCGTACGCGATGCAGGCCAGCGCGTACACATCGTCGGCCGGCTCTGGGTCGTATCCCGCCGCCAGTTGCGGGCTGGCGTAGCGCGGGGTGATCGCCTTGGGACGCGCCTCGCCGACGCTCCCCACCTCTACCACCGCATCGGCTCGAGCAATGAATTGCGCCATCCCAAAATCAATGACCTTGACGCCGCCATCGTCGGTCACAATGACATTGCCGGGCTTCAAGTCACCATGCACGATGTGATTTTGATGCGCGGACTCCAGCGCCTCGCCAATGGCTACGATGAGTTTCAAGGCGGCGGGGGCGTCCATGGGACGATCGGCGTTGGCCCGCAGGATTTTCTGCAGCGACCGGCCCGCGAGATACTCCATGGTCATGAAGACCGTTTGCTCGTCCCGGTCGCAGTCGAACACTCGCACAATATTGGGGTGAGTCAGGCTCTGCAGCTTGTGCGCCTCGCGCTGCAAAGCCGCCATCGAACCGAAATACTCATCGAAAGGCTCGGTGAGTACCTTTACAGCGACGAAGGGAACATCGGCTCCGGCCTCGGCTCGGCGTAGGTCAATTGCCTTGAAGACACGGCTCATGCCGCCCTCGCCTATCATGGCGACCAGGCTGAATCGGCCTTGTAGGATGTCGCCAACGCCGACGCTATCGTCCGCAGCGCGCGGACGCGCTCCGGTCACCACGGTGGGATCCTGCGGCCAGTCGGCGATATGCCGCGAAATGGCCTCGTGTGCGTCCCGCGGCAGAGGACGCACCGCCTGCTGGACCTTCAGCACCTCGAGCAATGCGTCGGTCGAGGTCCGCTCCACTCTCAGCTGTCTATCGATCTCCGAGGATAAGTCATCGAAGGCCAGCTGACCCGACTGGAAAGCACGCAATGCATTGAAAAACGCGGATATCGGCAATGGTTGTTCATCTCATGTATGGGATGCATGGCAGACTCCGTGTCGCTCAGCACCCCCTATAATACCTAATACAACGCCAATACGTAGTACACCCCCTCGGTGGGGACCGCTAGAATGCGCCCCATGGAAGATCTTACAATTCGCGCGCTGAAGCGCACCTTCGGTTTCGACGCGTTCCGCCCCGGGCAACAGGCCATCGTTCATGACGTTTTAGCGGGACGCGATGTCCTCGCCCTCATGCCCACCGGCGGCGGCAAGTCCCTGTGTTATCAGCTGCCCGCACTGCTACAGCCGGGTGTCAGCCTTGTAGTCTCACCGTTGATCGCGCTGATGCAAGACCAAGTGCGGCAACTGCAAGACAACAATATCCCAGCCACATTCATTAATTCGAGCATCGAGCCTGCGGAGATGTCACGCCGCATTGCGGGATTGCTGCGCGGCCAGTACAAACTGGTTTATCTCGCCCCGGAACGGCTGATGCTCACGGAATTTCTCGAGGGACCCTTGAGCCGGGTGGCCGCCGCACCCGGCATCAATGCCTTCGTGATCGACGAAGCGCACTGCGTGTCCGAGTGGGGGCATGATTTCCGTCCCGAATACCGGCAACTGTCGACGCTGCGCCGACGGCATCCCTTGGTTCCCATTCTGGCCTTTACCGCCACGGCCACTCCGCGCGTCCGCACCGACATCATCAGCCAGTTGTCTTTGCGCGACCCTTCAGTTCACCTATCGAGTTTCAATCGTCCCAATCTATTCTACAGCGTGCTGCCCAAGGGAAAACGCAGCTACGAGGAACTGCTGACCCAGGCCCGCGCCGGCGGCGCCGGCATCGTGTACTGCCTGTCACGCCGTCGCGTCGATGAACTGACTGCCCAGCTGAGCGCCGACGGCACCCGGGCCCTCCCCTACCATGCCGGACTCGACGCGCAGACCCGTCGAGACAACCAGGAGGCGTTCATTCGCGACGACGCTCAAGTGATCGTCGCCACCATTGCCTTCGGCATGGGCATCAACAAGCC
>Ga0302310_10000321_pt1 | contig 46252 bp, 35 predicted proteins | sample III_Palsa_N1_2_FD_200451 | JGI IMG/M metagenome (GOLD analysis project Ga0302310, IMG submission 200451) | Peat permafrost microbial communities from Stordalen Mire near Abisko, Sweden - III_Palsa_N1_2 | ecosystem: Environmental > Terrestrial > Soil > Palsa > Peat permafrost | place: Sweden...
CCATGCTCGACGTCTTCGCCATTTCCTTGTTGGTGGCGCTGGTACAAATCCGCTCGCTCGCCACCATCCATGTGGGTATGGGCGCACTGGCCTTCTGCTCGGTGGTAGTATTGACCATGCTCGCAGCACAATCCTTCGACGAGCGCCTGCTGTGGGACGTTGAACCGCATGACTGACACACCCTTGCCTCCGACCGACGACTTGCCCGAGGCGGTGCCGGATCCGACCCGGCGCAAACGCCTACCGTTCGCCTTTTTGTTGCCCGCGATAGTCATTGTCGTCGCGGGTATCGTGGTCATTCAGCAGCAACTCGCTCGCGGGCCTAACATCAACATCGATTTCCTCAGCGCCGACGGACTCGAGGTCAATAAGACCAAGGTGCGCTACAAGGACGTGGACATCGGCGACGTTACCGACATTCACGTGTCCAAGGACCGTAAGAAAGTGGTGGTCACGGCCCGCATGCACCGCGACGCCAGCGACTACCTCGTCGACGACACCCGCTTCTGGGTGGTGCGGCCCCGCGTCGCGGGCGGCAGCGTCACCGGCCTGGGTACCTTGGTGTCCGGCGCCTATATCAGCGTCGATGTCGGACGCTCCGACGTCAAGCGCCGCAGCTTCGACGGCCTCGAAGTACCGCCCATCGTGACCTACGACCTACCGGGCCGCGAGTTCATTCTGCATGCCGAGGACATCGGCTCGCTCAGCGTGGGCTCGACGGTCTTCTACCGGCACCTCGAGGTCGGCCAGGTGGTGGCCTATGCGCTGGACCCCGGCGGCGCCAGCGTGACCATCAAGGTGTTCATCAACCAGCCTTACGATTCCTATGTCACGCCGTCCACACGCTTTTGGCAGGCCAGCGGCATCGACATGTCCATCGATGCGGACGGCGTGAAGCTGCGCACCGAATCGCTGACGTCGATTTTGGAAGGCGGCGTGGCCTTCCAAGCGCTGCCCGCCGCAGTCACCAAAACAGTATCCCCTGCCGACGCGGTATTTACGCTGTTCACGGATCGCGACCGCGCCATGCGCCAAGAGGATACGGAGGTCAGCACCTTCGTCATGTACTTCAAGGGATCGCTGCGCGGCTTGTCGGCGGGTGCGCCCGTCGATTTACGCGGCATTACCATCGGCGAGGTCAAGGGATTGACCGTCGAGTACGACCGCGATAGCGGTACGCTGCGCTTTCCGGTGGAGGTGGACATCTATCCGCAGCGCATTCGCGGGCGCAGCCGCACGGGAAATCACCCGACAGGAACCGATGACGCCTCCAACATCGCCGGGCGCGCGCTCGTGGACAGTCTGGTCGCTCACGGCATGCGCGCCGAACTCAAGACCGGCAGTCTCCTGACCGGACAAAAATTCGTGGCGTTGGATTTCCACACCGAGGTAGCGCCGGAACATGTGGGTTGGGATGCACACCCCGCGGTGTTCCCAACGACCACCGGGGCGCTCGATGACATTCAAGATTCCGTGGGCAGCATCGCCAAAAAGCTCGACAAGGTGCCTTTCGACCAGATTAGTGCCCGCTTGATGATCACCATGGGCAATTTGGATGACACCCTGAAGACCGCGAACCATTTGCTCAAGAACGTGGACGGCACCGTCGCTCCGGAAATCACCGCCACCTTGAAGGAGGCGCAGGGTGCCATGAAGAATGCCAAGGAGGTACTGGGGCAGGACTCGCCGCTGCAGAGCGATCTCGGCAACACCTTGCTGGAATTGTCGCGGGCCGCGAAGTCCGTGAGCGCCTTGGTCGACTACCTCGAACGCCATCCGGAAGCACTGCTCCGTGGCAAGCCCGGAGACTCACAGTGAGCGCATTCAAATGGCTGGCGACGATAGGCGCGGGAATCATGTTCGCGGCCTGCGCCAGCAAGCCCGATCACTTTTATACCCTGGACGTGCTGCCCGCGGGCGACCGCCCCGCGTTGGCCGGAACGCTGCTGCATGTGCGTCTCGACGTCACCGTGCCCTCGCTGGTGGACCGTTCAGAAATGGTCGTGACCACGGCCGATAACGGCGTGCAGATTTTGGATCATGAACGTTGGGCCGCTCCGCTGTCCGACCAAGTCACGCAGACGCTGAGCCGTGACCTCGAGCGACGTCGACCCGACGTGCTGGTGGGCGATCGCCGTTTCGATCAGGGCAAAGCCGCCGCGGTGGTCAAAGTGGATATCGTCCGCATGTCTGCTGCGCGCGCGGGCCACGTCAAACTCGAAGCACACTGGCACATTACCGACATCGATGCCGGGCTCGACACCGTCGGCGGCGACTCGTTCGATGTTCCGCTGAGCGGCCCCGATTACGCGGCCATGGCCCAGGGCTACAGTCAAGCGCTCAGCCAATTGGCTGATAAGCTGGTCTCAGCGCTGCCAACGCGCTAAGGCGCCGCGCAGGCCATTACGCCCTGCCTCAGCGATTCCGCCTCGGTCACGCCGGGCTTGCAGGAAATCACCGACAGCGGCTCGCGGTCGGGCTACCTGGCCTGCGGGAGGGACGCCGCGCTATGGTTTGCCCTGCCAGCGCAGATGCGCGAATAAGAAAGGATAGGTGAACTATGAAGAATCACACCCTACTGCTATTGGGAGCCACTGCGCTCAGTCTGCTGGGCGGCTGCGCCAAACATGACGCGCAGATCACCGCGCAAGATGTCGATGCCGCAAGGCAGGAAGCGAATAAAGAGGTGGACCAGGCCCGCGCAGAGGCGTCCAAAGACGTCAAAAGCGCCATGAAGGAACACGGCGATCATGCCGATGTTGCCCGGGCGAAGGCGACCGCCGACTTCGATGTGGCCATGGCCAAAGCCGAAGGCGATCACAAGGTGGCGCTGGAACAGTGTCTAACCTTGCAGGCCGCCGCACGGCAGCCCTGCAACGATAAGGCCGAGGGCGACTACGACGCCGCCAAGACCCAGGCCAAGGGAATGCGGCTCGCGCGCTTGCAGTAGTTTGCCACGATCGCAGTAACGACCGGTTGAAATGACTCCCACGGGGTGATCCCCGTCGGGAGTGCTGCGCCATGTAATATGCGCGCATGATGAGACGACATTGTATGGCTGCGGTCGCACTGACCCTGGCCTCCCTGGTGACACGGGCCGCGCCCGCTGAGCCTGATACGGCGGCAGGCCAGGAATTTATGGCCGCGATGCAGCGCGTACGCCAGCATGTCCCCGAGCCGCCCGACTCCCCTGCCCTCGCCGCCTACGTGCTGCATGACTACCTAGTGGCGGCGCGCCTGCGTCGCGACGTGCAGTCGAATCCCAACGACTCGTTGGACACGACGGTGGATGAGTTTCTCAAGGGCCATGGCACTCAGCCGGTCGCTCGGCCCCTGCGCCGCGAATGGTTGGCAAGTCTTGCCGATCGTAAACGATGGGACTGGTTCCTACCCCGCTCTGTCGATGTGACGGAAGCGCCGCTGGTTTGCGATCGCCTCGCAGGCCGCCTCGCCACGGGCGACACCGCGACTTTGGCGCAGGATGCCTTCGTGCGCTGGAACATAATTCAGAAGCCGCCGGATGAGTGCGCGCCGGTGTTTGCGTGGCTGCGCTCTCAGGGCGCGCTAACCCCGGACCTCGCGGAGGCGCGTACCCGAGGGGCCTTGGCGGCAGACAATGCTCGCTTGGCACACGAGTTCATCACCGATGTGCCCGCGCCGCGCTCCGCGCCGTTGCTGCAGTGGATCCAGTTGTTGGAAGCGCCCAAGGCCGCCGTCGCCATGCTGTCCTTGAATCCCACCACGCCTGTGGAACCCGACGCTCTGGCGGCGGGCTTCAATCATCTGGCCTTCACGGATTTCAACGCGGCCGCAACGTTGCTGCCCTCGCTCCTCAAGCGACCGGATCTGACGCCCGCCCTGCGCACGCGCTTGCAACGCTCCGTCGCCTTGGGCGCGGCCTACAGTCGCGCTCCCACGGCGGTAGCGGCCTTCGTCGACCTGCCGCCCGAGGCAAACGACACCCAGGTATTGGAATGGCGAGTGCGCGCTGCCCTGTGGGGAGGCGACTTCGCCAAAGTGGCGACGTGGATCGAGGCCATGCCGCCCGCCCTCGCCACGCAGCCGCGCTGGCGCTACTGGTATGCGCGTGCCATAGGAGCGACCGCGGGCTCGGCGGCCGCAGCGCCTCTCTACACAGAGATTGCCGGTATGCGGGACTACTATGGCTATCTCGCCGCCGACCATCTCGACAAGAATTACAACTTGAACATTCACCCCTCGCCCGACGATGCTCAGGCTCAGGCCGCGCTGGCGGCAGAGCCCGGCATGATTCGCGCGCACGCATTATTCGATTGCGATATGGCGGACGAGGCCGGCATCGAATGGGCCGTGGAGCTGGCGTCCGCAAAACCCGCCACGAAAATTCAGGCCGCGCATCTGGCTTCGCGCTGGGGCTGGTATGCGCAGACTATCGCGACGCTGGCTCAGGCCGGCGAGTGGGACGATGTGCCGCTGCGCTACCCCCGGCCGTATGCCAGTATCGTGGCGGATGCCAGCAAGGAAACTCAAGTACCCGTCGACTGGATATATGGAGTGATGCGCCAGGAAAGCTTATTTCGCAAGGACGCCGTGTCGCGCGCCGACGCGCGCGGACTCATGCAAATGCAACCCGCCACGGCGGTCGCGGTCGCGCATCGCTGGCACTTGCCCCCGCCGAGCCGCGATAGTTTGTACGATCCGCCGGAAGCCGTCCGACTCGGCGCCATGTATGTGCGTGAACTGTTGGACAAGTACGACGGGCGGCTCGATCACAGCCTCGCCGCCTACAACGCCGGCCCCGCGGCCTTGGCGCGCTGGCTGCCGGCCAACGCCCTGGACGCCGACATCTGGATCGAGAACATTCCCTACACCGAAACCCGCGGCTACGTTCAACACATCCTGGAGCATATCGTCGCCTTCGCGACCATGCGCGATGCGCCGCCGCCGCGGCTCTCGACGCTGCTGCCCCGGATAGACCCTGCGGGAGCGGCGCCCACCGCGCCCGCATCTGGCGCACCCACGCCCGCCGCCCCGCCAACGACCGTGCCTGTGCCCGCGACGCCGTGAGCACGACCGCGGCCATGACCGCGCCTTCGCGGCTCCGAGCCATTCTCGGCGGCTCGGCCGGCAATCTGGTCGAGTGGTACGACTGGTATACCTATTCCGCGGCGGCCCTATACTTCGCGCCGATTTTCTTTCCCAACGGCAACAGCACGGATCAACTGCTGCAAACGGCCGCGGTATTCGCGGTGGGCTTTTTCGCTCGGCCTGTGGGTGCTTGGCTCATGGGCCGGTACGCCGACCGCGTCGGGCGTAAGGCGGCGCTCACGCTTTCGGTCAGCATGATGTGCGCCGGCTCTCTGGTGATTGCAGTGACTCCGGGTGCCGCGCAAATCGGTATAGCCGCCCCGATTATTTTATTGCTGGCCCGCATCTTTCAAGGCTTGTCGCTGGGAGGCGAATACGGCGCCAGCGCCACCTACATGAGCGAAACCGCCGGCCGTCGGCACCGCGGCTTCTGGTCGAGCTTCAATTACGTCACCCTGATCGGCGGCCAACTCGTGGCCTTAGGCTTGCTCATCGTGCTGCAGCAAGTGCTGCCCAAGACAGACATGGCGGCTTGGGGCTGGCGCATCCCCTTCGTGATCGGCGCTGGCCTCGCCCTCGTCGCTTTTTGGCTGCGGAGCAAACTGCCGGAGTCCGAGTCCTTCATTCGCGCGGCCGCAGCGCCGGCCGAACGCGGCAGCCTGCGCCTATTGCTCGCCGAACATCCCCGCGAAACCCTGAGTATCTTCGGATTGACGGCGGGCGGGTCCATGATTTTCTACATCTACACCACGTACATGCAGAAATTCCTCACCAACACCGCGGGCTTCTCCAAGGTCGAGGCCACGGATCTCAGCGCCCTGACTCTTGTGGCGTTCTTATTGGCCCAACCTTTGTGCGGATGGATTTCGGACCGCGTGGGACGGCGCATCATGCTGCTCATCGCCTTCGGCGGCGGCATGCTCATTACCTGGCCCATCATGAGTCGGGTCGCGACCACGCATTCCTTGAGCATGGCGTTCTTGTTGATCTTGATCCCCATTCTCTTCGAGTCGGCGTACACCTCCATCAGCGCGGTCGTGAAGGCCGAGTTATTTCCCACGAACCTGCGCTCCTTGGGAGTCGCGTTTCCCTATGCGGTGGCCAATGCCCTGTTCGGCGGCACCGCCGAGTACGTCGCTCTGTGGTTCAAGTCCATCGGCATGGAAAGCGGCTTCTACGTGTATGCCTCCGTGCTCTCCGCCGTCGCCTTCGTTGCTGCTCTCAGTATTCGCGACACCCAAAAACACAGCCGCATCATCGAGGATTAATGTCCCTACTCGGCAAATTCGACAAGCTTCGTCTACGCGCAGCGCTTTATCTGTGCGCCGCCGTCGTGACCACGACGCATGCCGAGAGCCCCGTCGCGGATGCTTCTCTCGCCGCGTCGGTAGACGCGGTGGCAAGCGAGTGGCTCGCCAGCACCGGAGCGCCTTCCGCGTCGGTAGCCATTGTTCAGCACGGCAAGTTGGCCTACGCCAAAGCGTACGGCCAGGCGGTCGAGATGCCATCCCATCCCGCGACCGCAGCGACGCGTTACGACTTGGACTCGGTGTCCAAGGAGTTCACGGCCACGGCCATTCTGATGCTGGCGGAACAAGGCAAACTGTCCCTGGACGACCCGCTGCGTAAATGGTTTCCCAACCTCGGCGCGGCGGCGGCGGTGACACTGCGCCAGGTACTCAGCCACACCGGCGGCCTGCGCGACTTCTGGCCGCAAGACTTCGTGACGCCGGAAATGACACGGCCTACCACGACGGCGGCCATTATCGGAGAGTGGGTGCAACGGCCGCTGGATTTCGAACCGGGCACCGAATGGCAATATTCCAATACCGGCTTCGTCATGGCCGCCGCGGTGGTGCAACGCGTGTCCGGCGAAGAGTTGTTCGCCTTCCTGCAGCACCAGGTCTTCACTCCCTTGGGCTTGAGCCAAGTACACGAGGTGACACAGGCCCCGTCGCCCGAAGACGCCGTCGGCTATACCCGTTATGGATTGGGACCCCTGCATGCAGCGCCCAAGGAAGGAGCCGGATGGCTCCAGGGCTCAGCCTTTCTCGTCATGCCGCCCAGCGACGTGGCGCGCTGGGATTTGAGCCTGCTGCATGAGTCCCTGCTGCGGCCCGCCTCGTACCAAGCGCAGTTCACGCCGACGGTACTCAAGAACGGCAACGCCACCTCGTACGGCTTAGGGCTGGACATCGAGCAGGTCAACGGCCGATTACGCATCGGCCATGCCGGCGGTGGTTCAGGCTTTCTCGCCGAGAATCGTCTCTGGCCGAAGGAGGACGCCGCGGTCGTCGTGCTGACCAACAACGACTGGGCCTCACCCTCGGATCTCGCGGACCGGCTGGCCTTCCTGGTGCTGGCGCCCACGCCGGCGGAGCAGCGCGTCAGGGCCGTATTCGACGCCTTGCAGCGGGGAACGCTGGACCGCGGTGTCTTTACCGACATCGGCAACGCGTATTTGACCGAGGCCGTGCTGGCGGACCTGCAATCGAGTCTGGCGCCGCTCGGACCGATGCGTCTCCTCGAGCTGCAGCATGAGTCCAGACGGGGCGGCCTGATTAACCGGCGCTGGAAGATACTCTGCGCCCAAACCCGATTGGAGGTTATCGAACGTGGTGTGCCCGGCGGCAAATTGGAGCAATTCTTCATTTCGAAGCGCGAGGACTGAACATTAACGGACTTTAACAATTCCACCACGCCTGATTAATCGCCCAACCCTCAGCGTGGCGGGCATGAAATGGCACCTTTGCACCCGTGCGCCCTGCGCGCTTCTCATGGCTGCGCTCTCGGCCTGCAGCGTGGGACCCGCCTACAAAAAACCCGACATTCCTCCTCCCACAGAGTGGCACGAAGCGCCCGCCCCGGCGCCCGACGCCGCTGTTTGGCCCCAATCCGACTGGTGGCACAGCTTCGGGTCGACGCAACTCGATGAGCTGATTGCGGCCGCCCAGAAGGGCAACGACGATCTGGCCGGCGCCATTGCCCGAGTCGAAGAGGCCGACGCGCAAGTGCGCATCGCCGGTGCACCGCTGTTTCCCAGCATCGACGGGGGCGCAGATGCCACGCGCCAACGGGCCACGGTCAGCGGCGTGGGACCCGAGGTCTACAACATTTTCAACCCGCAAATCACCGCCAGCTACGAATTGGATTTCTGGGGCAAGAACCGCGCGCTGCGCAATTCCGCGCGTGCCGCAGCATTGGCCAGCCGCTTCGACCAGGAAACCGTGGCACTGACCGTGGTCAGCAGTGTGGCTGCCACCTACTTCCAGGCCTTGGAACTGCGCGACCGCATTGAGGTGGCGCAGCAGAATTTGAGCAACGGGCAAAAAATTCTGGAAGGCTTGCAGTACGAATTGGCGGCGGGTATTGCCACAGGACTCGACGTGGCGCAGCAAGAAACCGCGGTGGCCTTGCTAAAGGCCGCGCTACCGCCACTACTGCAACAATTCCGGCAAACGGTGTATGCGTTGGCCGTGCTGCTCGGCAAGACACCGGAGTCCTTCGATGTGGCCTCGGGTACGCTCAACGACCTGTCGAGCCCCACCATCATCGCGGGCCTGCCTTCGCAACTTCTGTCGCGGCGGCCGGACGTCGCCGAAGCGGAACAACAGCTCATTGCCGCCAACGCGAACATCACGGTGGCGCGCGCGGCGTTGTTCCCCACCATCGATCTGACGGCGACGGGAGGCTATGAAAGCTCCATGCTGGCGTCCCTCATCAGTCCGCCCAATCGGGTGTACGCCATCAGCGCGGGTCTCACTCAGCCCATTTTTCACGGCGGAGCGCTGCGCGGCCAGGTGGCTTACAGCAACGCTCGCTACACTGAATTACTGACCACCTATCATAAGACGGTCATTACCGCGTTCAGCAATGTGGAGGGCGCGCTGGTAGCCGCGCGCCAAACCGCGGAACAACTGGAGCGTCAGCGCGAAGCTGTCGCCAAGGCTCGTCAAGCCTTTGACTTCGCACAGGAACAGATGAAGGCCGGCACCATCAACATACTCACGGTGCTCAACACCGAGAACACCTTGTTCAGCGCGCAGGACGTGCTGGTACAGGTGCAATACGCGCGCCTCCAGGCGCTCATTAATTTATTCACCGCCCTCGGGGGCGGCTGGCAGGCAGGTTGATTCCTATGAAGCACTTTACCCGCAACAAGATGCTGCTGACCGCGTCCCTTGTGGCCGCCGTGGTCGTCGTGGCTTGGCTCACTCTGGGCCGCCGGCCCGCAAACGCCGCCGCGAAACCGGCGCCGCAGCCGATTACCGTCGATACCGCCGAGGTGACCCAGGCAGACGTACCCATTTATCTTCAGGGCCTGGGAACCGTGCAGGCGTTTTATACCGTCACCGTGACCGCCCGAGTGGATGGCCAGATCGACAAGATCGGCTTCACCGAAGGTCAAATGGTGCATAAGGGCGATCTCTTGGCCGAGATCGACCCGCGACCGAACCAAGCGGCCTATGAACAGGCGCTGGCCACCAAGGCGAAGGACGAGGCGCAGCTGGCCAATGGCAAGCGCGACCTGGATCGTTACATTTTACTGCAGCCTCATGACCTCGCCAGCAAGCAGACCGTGGACACGCAGCGCGCGACGGTGGATCAATTGACGGCACAGCTCAAAGTCGATCAAGCGCTCATCGACAACGCGCGCACCCAACTCGACTACACGCGCATCGTCTCGCCCATCGAAGGCCGCACGGGCATACGCCTCATCGATCCAGGCAACATTGTCCATGCCGCCGACACCACGGGCATCGTGGTCGTCACGCAGGTGCAGCCCATTACCGTTATTTTCACTCTGCCCGAGGAAGACCTGTCGGTGGTAGCCGCGGCTCTCGCCGCCGGATCCGTGAAAGTGCAAACCATGGCGCGTGGCGGCGGCGCCGAACTCGACGAGGGAACGCTGAGCCTGATCGACAACCAAATCGATCAAGGCACGGGCACGCTAAAGCTCAAGGCCGTATTCAAGAACGCACGCAATACGCTGTGGCCCGGTCAGTATGTCGACGCCCGGGTTCTGGTGCGCACCGACGTCAAAGCCCTGACCATTCCCTCGGCGGCGATACAACTCGGGCCGAACGGGCCGTTTACCTTTGTGGTCAAGAGCGACTCGACCGTCGAAATACGGCAGGTGAAGACCGGGGAAGATAACGACGGTATGACCATCGTCAGCAGCGGACTCCAACTCAACGAGCGGGTGGTCACCACCAATCAATATCGCCTGCAAGCGGGCACCACGGTGCACACCGCCACGGCGCCGGCCCCCGCCAAATCGTCATGAGCATATCCACCCCCTTTATTCAGCGGCCCATCGCCACCTCCCTGCTTATGGGGGGCATTTTCCTCATCGGCTTGGTGGTGTATCCCTTGTTGCCGGTGGCGCCGCTGCCACAGGTGGACTTTCCGACCATCTCGGTATCGGCGTCCCTGCCCGGTGCCAGCCCGGAAACCATGGCCTCCTCCGTGGCCACGCCGCTGGAATATCAGTTCGCCGAAATTCCCGGACTGACGCAGATGACGTCGACCAACATTCTGGGCAACACGCAAGTCACCCTGCAATTCGATTTGAATCGCAGCATCGATGCCGCCGCTCAGGACGTACAGACCGGCATCGACGCGGCCGGCGGCCAGCTGCCGAAGAACCTGCCGACGCCGCCCACGTATCACAAGGTCAACCCCGCCGATTCGCCCATCCTCATCCTGTCCGCGCACTCGGATCAATTGCCGGTGACGACGGTCGATGACTATGCCGAGAATATTCTGGCGCAGCAGATTTCTCAAATTCCCGGGATCGCGCAAGTTTGGGTCGGTGGTCAACAGAAGCCCGCCGTGCGCGTGCAGATCGACCCGTTGAAACTGGCGGCATTGGGGCTGCAGATGGAGGACGTCGCCGGCGTCATTTCCACCGCGACAGTGGACGCGCCGAAAGGCTCCATCAACGGCCCGAAGCGCGCCATGGCCATTTACGACAACGACCAATTATTGAAGGCCGCACCCTGGAACGACGTCGTCGTCGCCTACAAGAACGGCGCACCGATACGCATCCGGGACATCGGAGTCGCGGTGGATGGGCCGGAAAACACGTTGGTAACGGCATGGCAAAACGGACACAACGGGATACTTCTGCTAATCAACAAGCAGCCCGGCGCCAATGTCATCGAAGCCGCAGAACGGGTTGAGGCATTACTGCCGCGAGCCATGCAGTCGATCCCCTCCTCGATCAAGGTGGAAATCATCGCGAACCGTACGACTACCATCAAGGCCTCGGTGGAGGACGTCGAGTTCACGCTGGCCCTCACGATCGCGTTGGTGGTAATGGTCATATTCTTGTTCCTGCGCAATGCCTGGGCCACCATTATTCCCGGCGTCACGGTACCGCTGGCACTGCTGGGCACCGCGGCCATGATGTACGTGCTCAACTACAGCTTGGACAATCTGTCTCTCATGGCGTTGACCATCGCGGTGGGCTTCGTGGTCGACGACGCCATTGTCATGCTCGAGAACATCTATCGGCATATCGAGGACGGCATGTCGCCGATGGACGCCACGCTCAAGGGCGCCGGCGAAATCGGCTTTACCATCATGTCCATCAGCGTCTCGCTGGTGGCGGTGTTCATTCCGCTGCTGCTCATGGGCGGCATTATCGGGCGCCTGTTCCGGGAATTCGCCATCACCATGTCCTTGACCATCGCGGTGTCCGCCTTCGTGGCGTTGACGCTGTCTCCCACCATGTGCGCCCTGTTTCTGCGCGACGAGAAGCACGCCAAGCATGGCCGCGCCTATATGATGATCGAGCGCGCCTTCGATAAAATTCTCGCCTGGTACACCCGGGGCCTGGATGCCGCTTTGGACCACAAACGCATCACGCTGATCTCGTTCTTGATTACGGTCGCCATCACCGTGGCCTTGTACATCGAAATTCCCAAGGGCTTCTTCCCGCAGCAGGACACCGGCATCATCGCCGGGCTATCAGACGGGCCGCAGGACATTTCGTTCGATGAAATGGTGCGCCGGCAGCACGCGCTGCTCGACGTGGTGGCGAAGGATCCGGATGTCGAATCCTACGGCACCGCACTCGGCGGCAACCGCCCGGTCAACAATGGCTTCGTGATCCTCGGACTGAAACCCTGGAGCCAGCGCTCCGCCAGCGCGGACCAGATCATCAACCGCCTGCGGCCCCAGTTGGCGAAGGTTCCGGGCGCAACCCTGTTCCTGCAGGCCGCCCAGGACCTCAATGTCGGGGGCAGAACCACGCGCACCCAATACCAGTACACACTGCAGGATTCGGACATCAACGAGCTCAACGAGTGGGCACCGAAGGTGCTCGCCGAACTGCAGAAACTGCCCATGATGCGCGACGTGGCCTCGGATCAGCAGACCAGCAGCGGCATGTTATCGATCGTCATCGATCGCGATCAGGCCGCCCGTTTCGGCATACAGCCGGCGGCGGTGGACAACGCCTTGTACGATGCCTTCGGCCAGCGCCAGGCCGCGCAATTCTTCACTCAGGCGAACAGCTACCATGTGATTCTGGAAATCACGCCCGCGCTGCAGGCTGACCCGACTTCACTCGAGAAGCTGTATCTGAAGTCGCCCATCACGGGCCGCATGGTGCCGCTGTCCGCCATGACTCACTACGATACGCAGCATGTAACGTATCTATCCATTAATCACCAGGGACAGTTTCCCGCGGTCACCATTTCCTTCAATCTCGCGCCGGGAGCCGCCCTCGGGCAGGCCGTCGATGCCATTACCCGCGTGCAGACCCAGATGCGCTTGCCGGGAACCATGCTCGGCACCTTCTAAGGAACCGCGCAGGCTTTCCAGAGCTCGCTCAAGACTCAGCCCTATCTCATCCTGGCGGCGCTGGTGGCCGTGTACATTATTCTCGGCATGCTGTACGAGAGTTATGTGCACCCTCTCACCATTCTCTCGACCCTCCCCTCGGCGGGCCTGGGTGCGCTCTTGGTGCTGTTCATATTTCACATCGAGCTATCGGTCATGGCGCTCATCGGCATCATCCTGCTGATCGGTATCGTGAAAAAGAATGGCATCATGATGGTGGACTTCGCCATCCAAGCGGAACGCGAACAGCATCTCTCGCCGCACGACGCCATTCGCCAGGCCTGCCTGCTACGCTTCCGACCCATCATGATGACCACCATGGCGGCGTTGCTGGGCGCCTTGCCGCTGGCCCTCGGCCACGGCACCGGTTCGGAACTGCGCCAGCCTCTGGGCTACACCATGGTGGGCGGCCTGGTCGTGAGTCAGGCACTGACATTATTCACGACGCCCGTGATTTATTTGTACCTTGACGGTTTCAGCCTCTGGCTCAAGCGCCGCCGCAAATCGCATCCCATCGAGGACGCGCAGGCTGCACAGGCAGCACATGTAGCCGGGGCCGGTGAAGCGCCGTGAAAATTCTGCTGGTCGAGGACAACGAGCGCGTGAGCCAGTTCGTCGTCAAGGGCTTGCAGGAGGCTGGGCACACCACCGACCACGCAGCCAACGGCCGCGACGGCATGTTTCTCGCCGCCAGCGAGCCCTACGATGTCATTGTCATGGACCGCATGCTGCCCGGCGACATTGACGGCTTGGCCATTATCGAAGTGCTGCGCAAAGCCGGAAAGCACACGCCCATTCTGATCCTGAGCGCGCTCTCGGAGGTGGATGACCGCATTCGCGGGCTGCGCAGCGGCGGTGACGACTACCTCACCAAGCCCTTTGCCTTCGGCGAGTTGCTGGCCCGCGTCGATGCCCTGCACCGGCGGGCTCATGGCGTCAACCACGACATACCGCTGACGGTGGGCAACTTGCATATGGATCCCATGACGCGCAAGGTGATCCGGGGCGACCGGCAGATCGTCCTGCAGCCGCGCGAGTTCAAGTTGCTGGAATACTTGATGCGCCATGCCGACCAGGTGGTAACTCGCACCATGCTGCTGGAGAATGTCTGGGACTACCACTTCGACCCGCAAACCAATGTCGTTGACGTGCACATCAGCAAGCTGCGCCAGAAAATCGATGCCGAATTCGAGCGCCCGCTGTTGCGTACCGTGCGCAACGCCGGCTACATGGTCACCGCCGCCGACTGAGGCCCGCGCATGACCCGCATGCTGCGCTCCTCCGCGGTATCCCTCGCCCTCGGCTACATCGTGTTGGGCCTGGTCTCCTTGGTGCTGTTCGCAGCGCCCCTGTGGTATGCCTGGCAGGGCACCATTCGCGACGGCCGCAACGAAATACTACAAGCCGACGCGCAACGCCTCACCGACATTTACCGCCGCGACGGCTCCGAGGCGTTGAAAAACTTCATCGACGCGCGCATACGCATGCAAATCGCCGGCGACCGCATTTTGCTGCTGACCGACTCGGCGCGGCAGCCCCTGGCCGGAAATCTTCCCGCGTGGCCCAACGTACCCACAACCCCAGGCGACTATTACGTTCAAGTCGACATGGGCGCGCGGGGCCCTCAGACGGCTCTCGTGCACGTCGCGTTGCTGGGTTCGTACAACTTGCTGGTCGGCCGGGACAATCGTTTGTTTGCGCCGCTGGAGAAACGCTTCTGGTACGGCTTGACGGGCGCCGTGGCCGTACTGTCCATCGCGGGTCTCTTGATTGGTCTCATTACCCGCCGCGCACTCATGACTCGCGTCGATAGCCTGCGCCAGACCATATCCGCCATTATTCATGGCGACCTCACGCATCGCCTGCCCACGCACTTGAGCGACGATGAACTCAACACCCTGTCGCGCACCATCAACGGCATGCTGGAGCAAATCGAGCTGTTGGTTCACGGCGTGCGCAACGTATCGAACTCCATTGCCCACGATTTGCGCACTCCCCTTGCCGAACTTCGCTCCCGGCTGGAAGAACTGTCGCTGATACGCCCCCCGGCCGAAGAGACCTTCGCCGAAATTGACGGCGCGGTCGCGGACGTGGACCGCGTGATAAAAATCTTCGATGCTCTCTTGCGGTTGGCGGAAATCGATGCCGGCATGCGCCGTTCCGGCTTTATCGCCGTGGATGCCGCGGACTTGGCCGCCACCGCCGTGGAGTTCTACGAACCCGCAGCGGAGCTCAAGGACATCACCCTCACCTTCCAATCCGACGGCTCGACGCCGGTATCCGGCGACCCGGTTTTATTGGCCCAGGCGCTCAGCAACCTCATCGACAATGCGCTCAAATTCGCCCCCGCCAGGGGCACCATTGGCGTGGCGGTGCACAAACGCTCCGATGGCGCGGTGCAAATCTCCGTCGCCGATAATGGGCCCGGCATCCAGGATCAGGAAAAGGACAAGGTATTCGAGCGCTTCTATCGAGGAGACGCCAGCCGCGGGACCCCGGGGGTGGGTCTGGGCCTAAGCCTGGTCCAAGCCGTGGCCAAGCTGCACGGAAGTGCGCTGGAATTATCGAACCTACACCCTGGCTTGCAGGTGGTATTGACCCTTCCCGGCGCCTCCCTGCCTCACCCGGGATTAAGTTAAATAACCGGATTAAGTTAAGTGAAAAACCGAGACGTGGTGCGCGGAAATCCCCTACGCGTGGCGCATAGCATGGCCTCCTGCGGTACTGCTTTTGCATGGGTGGTGGCTCAATGGCGATTCGGAGTGTTCTTTTCTATCTAGGCTGCGCTGCCGCCTGGCTGGTCCTGCTTCCCGTCCTGGCCGCTGCCGGTTCCGTCGCACTTCTGAGCTATGCCGTGTTTTCCGAGTTCTCCGAGGTCCTTTTCGGCCGTCCCGCCCCTTCGCTGGACAATTCCAAAGCGCGCGAAATGGCCCGCCGGATGTGTACCGGTCACTAGAGGCGACCACCGGGGCGCCTAGCCGGGCGCCCTAGTCTGGCGCCCGCTGCCGGCAACGGCTACGATATCGGCATGAGGAAATTTACCGGCCTACTCGCGGTGTCCGCGCTAGGGGCAGGTCTCTTTGCGAGTACCTACTGCGCCGGTCAGACACCGGAACAAGCTCAAGCATGGGAAGCCCAGCGGGCACAAACCCAAATCGAGGAAAAGGCCAGAGCCGAGCGCCTTCAGCGGGAACGCGAGGCACGGCGCGCTGACCCCATGTCCTGGGTTCGCACCCTGAACCCCATGCCGGCCGGCGGCTGGGAATTTCGCGCGGTCGCCAACGACGGCTCTTGGGCGGTGTTCAGCACCACGCATCAATTGAAGCGCTCGCACAAGCTGGTTACGGTGTGGCTGAGGCAGGAATACGCCGAGCCCCAGACCGGCAGCAACGGCCACTACCTCAGTCTGGTGCAGAAAATACAGTACGACTGCGAGAAGGAACGAGATCGCGCGCTGCTCGTGGTGTATTACACCGAGAACAACATTCAGGGCGGCGAACAAACCGAAGAGTCCGACGAGAAGCAGGCACCCTGGAACGCCATCGTTCCCGGCACTCGCGATGAATTCAATTACTCCTGGGCGTGTAACGCGGCTCAAGCCGGCGCACATTAACGGCTAACCGCCGCCCCGGCGGTGCCCTCTACCCCTTAGCCAGTGGCGGGGCGGGGCCGGTCAATCGCAGACTGCCCACCAGCAACTGCGAGCGCTGAGCATACGGCCCCACCAGCACCTCCACCTCGCCCGGCTGGAACACGGGTTCCAAGTTCAGTCCCAAAAATCGCAGTTCCCGCATCGGCAAGAGCAGCGTCACGGTTCCCGTCTCGCCGGGTTGCAAGTGTATTTTGGCAAAGCCTTTGAGCTCGAGTGACGGCCGCGTCACGGGAGCCACCTTGGTATGCGTAAACAAGAACACCGTCTCCTCCGCGCCGCGCTTGCCTTCATTCGTCACATCGATGCGCACCACGGCAGTCTCGCGCTCGGTGAAGCCGTCCTGCGGCACACGGAGATTGGAGTACTTGAAGGCCCCGTAGGTAAGGCCGAAGCCGAAGGGATAGAGCGGCTCGTTCGAGACATCGAGATACTTGCTGGTGTAGTGATCCTTAGGGTCCGCCGGCCGGCCGCTGGGACGCTCACCGAAAAAGATCGGGACTTGGCCCGCCGCACGCGGCCAGCTAACGGGAGTCCGCCCACTGGGCGAAACATGGCCGAACACTACATCGCCGATGGCATTCCCAGCTTCGCTTCCCAGAAACCATGCCGCCAACACCGCGTTGGCTTTTTCCGCCAGCCAGGGAATGACCAAGGGACGCCCGGAGAACACCACGGCCACCACCGGCTTGCGCAGCGCCGCGGCACGCTCGAGCACCGCCTCGGCGAATTCGCGCTGACGCCCCGGCAGCCCTATATCCGACCGGCTGGCCGCCTCGCCGCTCATGGTGGCTGCCTCTCCCAGGCACAGCAGAATCGCATCGGCCGTCTCACAGGCAGTGAGCGCGGCTGCAATGCCGCTGACGTCATCGCCGTTAATGCCGACGCCCGCCGCATAGGTCACCCGCGCAGCGGACAAGACGCTCCGCAGGCCTTCCACCACCGTCACATGACCTTCGGGACCGGCGGCGCCCCACCACGGTCCGCGCATTTCCGCGGAAGCATCCGCCAGCGGTCCAACCACCGCGATACGGGACGCGCTCCCCGCCGTGGCGAATGGCAGTACGCCGTCGTTCTTCAATAGAACCACCGCGCGCGCCGCCACGGCGCGCGCCAGTTGTCGTCGCGCACTCAAGGCTGCGGCGGTCTCCGGCTTGGAACCCCGTCGATAGGGATCGTCGAATAGGCCTAGCTTTTCTTTCAACTTGAGCACACGGCGTACCGCGGCATCGATGTCCTCCATCTGCACCCAGCCCCGCTCCAACGCCACGGGTAGCCCGCGACGAAAGGCATCGGCCATCATGTCGATGTCCACGCCGGCTTTCAGCGCGAGCGCGGCCGCCTGCGGTAGGTCCGCCGCAACACCGTGGTGAATGAGTTCGGCAATGGCGTTGTAGTCGGTGACAATGACGCCGTCGAATTGCATTTTCTCGCGCAGCCAACCGCGCAGCAATGCTCCGTTCGCGGACATGGGCACTCCATCGAGATCGGTGAAGGCCGGCATGATGGCCGCCACACCGCCCGCCACGGCGGCGGCGAAAGCCGGGAGATACACCTCGCGCACGCTGCGTTCCGAGATATCGACGGCCGCGTATTCACGACCCGCCGTCACGGCACCGTAGGCAACGAAGTGTTTGGCCACCGCCGCCAATGAATCCGCGGCCGCGAGGTCCGAGCCTTGAAAGCCATGCACCTTCGCCTCCGCGATACGCGTCGCCAGCCAGCCATCCTCGCCGGGACCCTCCGCACTGCGCCCCCAGCGAGGGTCGCGGGCCACATCGAGCATGGGCGCGAAGGTCATGGCCAGCCCATCGGCGGCCGCTTCCTTGGCCGCTTCACGCGCTGTCTGTGCCCACGTGGGTGGATCGAACAGGCCCGCCTCGGCGAGCGGAATGGGAAATATCGTGCGATGCCCGTGAATAATGTCAAAGCCGATGAGCAGGGGAATCCCTAGGCGAGATTCTTCTATGGCCAGACGCTGCACTTCGCGCACATGGTCGGCACCCACCATGTTGAGCAGGTTGCCGATGGTGCCTTCCTTGATGGCCTGGGTGGAATCGCCCGCGATCACCGGACCCGTGACCGCATAGCTCGAGGCCGTCATGGTGAGTTGGCCGAGTTTCTCGGCCAAGGTCATCTTCGCGATGAGGGAGTCGATCCGGCTCATACCGGCCTAGAATATGCAGATTGCATTGCCCATCGTCTCCTCGAGAACACGACACATGATACAAGAACAAACCGGCAAAGCGCCGGGCGTCGCCACGCGGGGCGTCCCTACGCCGGGCCCCTGTTTGGATCCGGACGAAATCGCCGAATCCGGCCTCATCCCCCAGATGGGCATGGTGACCCGCGCCCTCTGGTCCTCGCCGGTGCGCAATACCCTACTCATGCTCGGGACCGCGCTGTTCCTGATCATCGCCACCACCGCCTACGGCCAGATTCGCCTCAATAGCTGGAATCAACCGTTCTACGATGCCTTGTCGAAGCACGACCTACCCGCCTTCGTGGTGCAACTCGGCATATTCGGCATCATCGCCGGCGCACTGCTGACCTTGAACGTGGGACAGCGCTGGGCCACCGAGATGCTCAAGCTCAAATTGCGCGAAGGGCTGGTACACGACCTGGTGCTGAATTGGATGACCCCGGGCCGCGCCTTTCGGCTCGCAAGCGCCGGGCCCATCGGCGTCAATCCCGATCAACGCATGCACGAGGATGCGCGCCATCTCACCGAACTGTCGGCGGATCTGGGACTGGGCCTGCTGCAGTCCTCGATTCTGCTGGTGACCTTCGTCAAGGTGCTATGGAGCCTGTCCACCAATTTCGTTTTCCATGTGGCCGGACGCCATTTCGTTATTCCGGGCTACATGGTGTGGGCGGCCGTCATTTACTCGGGCTCCGCCTCGCTGCTCTCCTACTGGGTGGGCCGTCACCTCATCGATCAGAACGCGGACCGCTACGCACGCGAAGCCGACTTGCGCTTCTCGTTGGTTCGCGTCAACGAGCACATCGATGCCATTGCATTGTCGTCCGGCGAGACCGGCGAGGTTCGGCGCATCGATACGGACTTCACGGCGGTACTCGCGGCCATGCGCAAACTCGTTTGGGGCGTCACGAATCTCACCTGGATCACGGCCGGGTACGGCTGGTTTACCTTGGTCGCTCCCATTCTGGTGGCTGCTCCGCTGTACTTCGGTGGCAATCTCACCTTCGGCGGACTCATGGTGGCCTCCGGCGCCTTCATGCAGGTGCAATCCTCCCTGCGCTGGTTCGTGGACAACTTCAGCACCATCGCCGATTGGCGCGCGACGCTGCTGCGCGTGGCGAGCTTCCGCCGCGCCCTGCTCAACACCGATGTGCTGCACGATGTGGAAAGCCGCATTACCTTCGACGACGGACCGGCAGGCCACTTCACCATCGACCATCTGAAAATCGCCTCGCCGGCCGGGGGCACGTCGCTGACGGAAGATCATGTGGACATCAAGGCCGGCGAGCGAGTGCTGGTGGTGGGCGAATCGGGGTCCGGCAAGACATTGTTCTTCAGGTCGCTGGCGGGACTCTGGCCCTGGGGCACCGGACGGGTCACCCGCCCCAAGGGCGAAGAAACCATGTACCTGCCCCGTTCCCCCTATCTACCTCCGGGCACGCTGCGTGAGGTACTCGCCTATCCCTTGAACAACGACTCCTTCAAGGAGGAGGACTTCGGACAGGCTTTGGACAAACTGGACCTGTCCTCGCTGGCTCCGCTATTGGACTCCACTAAGCGGTGGGATCACGAATTGAGCGAGGACGAGCAGCAGAGCGTGGCTTTTGCCAGGGCGTTGCTGCATGCGCCTCCCTGGATTCTCATTGACGAGGCACTGGACGGGTTGGACGAAAATACGCGCCAACGCATACTCGAGATGATCGGCAGCGAATTGCAGCAAACCGGCATCCTCTATGTCGGCCGTGCGCCCTCGGACAGCGAGGTATTCAAGCGCACGCTGCACCTGGGGACCGATCCCGCCGCCCGCAAGCTTGCCGACTACGCCGCCGGCCGCGCGGGCAAGACCGCGGTCACGGCTGAACCTTAGGCTCTACTTCGTAAATGACCCGCTGTGGCCCCGATATGGTCTTGTGAAGGTGCTCGGACACCGCCACAGCGGCGAGGGCCGTAATGAAGGACACCGCGATGGTGGTGGTCAACCCCAGGAAGCCATCCTTGTTGTCCTGATACCAGAGCTCCATGCGGCCGAAGCGTGTATGCAGCCGCATGGCACGGTCCGCGCCGGCGAAGGTTACGGCCACATTCACCATGTCCTCATCCACCCGCGCCAATTTGATTAAGCGGCGGTAATGTAGATAGCGCAAGGGCAAATCGAACTTCGACATCAATAACTTGCCGCGCAACTCGGCCGGAACCACCGAGGAGTCGACGCTCTGCAATTCGCCGTTCTTACACCAGCGTGGGCCATAGGAATAGGGGTGCGAGGCCAGCCACAGCACCTGGTCGCTGGTGACGCTGAATTCCTCGTCTATGCTTTCACGGAAGTAATGTAAGCCGTGAAGTATGCGATCCTCGTCTTTTCTGCTCAAGGGCGGCCTCGCGTGTTGTTATTGAAGAGGCAGTGCTACTATCTTGCACGTGGAACATCGAGCCGGCAACGCGCGTTGAGAACTCCCATTTCTATTGCCATCGGCCTTGTGGCCCTTGTGTTGATACTCCCGGGACTTTACATCGCGGCCAAGAGCTTCCGCGACGAGCGGGCCGATTACATTCGGACCCCGCCCACCTTCCTGTCCCTGCATCCCGAGCGCACGGGGGTCCCCGGGCTTGCCGAAATATCGTTTCCCTCCGCCGATGGGACCTCATTGGCCGGCTGGTACGCACCCTCCCGAAACCGCGCTGCCATCGTACTCATCCATGGTACCGGTGCGGATCGCTCCTCTCTGCTGCAAGAGACCCGGTGGTTGGCCGATGCCGGTTTTGGTGTGCTTGCCTTGGACGGGCCCGGTCAGGGGCGAAGCCAAGGGAGCACGCGCTGGGGCGTACCGGAGCGGCAAGCCATCATGGGTGCCGTGAATTGGCTCAGCGCGCGCGCGGAAGTCGACCCACATCGCATCGGCGGCTTCGGCCTGTCCATGGGAGCCTACGTGATGACCCAGGCAGCCGTGCTCGACAAGCGCTTGACCGCGGTGGTCCTCGCCTCCACGCCCAGCGACGTGGTCGAACAGAATTGGCTGGCTACCGCCAATTGGGGCCTACTGACTCAAGTACCCTGTTACCTCGCGCTGCGCCTATACGGCCAATCGTTGGACATGATGCCCAAGGAGGTCATTGGAGGCATTGCACCTCGGCCCGTGTTCCTTCTGGCCGGCGCTCTCGACACTTTAGTACCGCCCTTCATGTCGCGGCAATTATTTGCCGCTGCCGGCAATCAGGCAGAGCTGTGGGTGGTGCCGGGCGCCCACCATAGTGATTATGGGCAGGTTGCCCCCGTTGAATACCGCACTCGTCTGATAGACTTTTTCAACCGTACCCTGTTGAATTGAGCTGTTGCTTTGGCGCAGCGCGTTCCGATGCGTACCGGCTTGCGCTCCTATTGTCGTTTCAGCGATCGGCGTTCGGCGATCGTGACCGCGATCACATTGACACCATGGACATCCAGAATTTCCTTCGACCCCGAAGTGTGATGTTGTTTGCATACCGGCGAATCCATAGTAGGTCAAACCACGAATGAGGCTATTTCGCGGCCTGCTTCAAGCTTTTTTTTCGCTTAATGCGTTTAATAATTTGAAGCGGTGCCCGATCTGATATACAACAGTAGTGCGAGGCGCATGAATCGCGCTACTCAGACTCCTTGGAGTCTCGCTTAGCGTCGTCATGCCGGATAGTGCCCAGTCCAATTCCCCAGCGGAGGTTTGACGATGGGAACATCAGAGCTGAGACCAGAATCCAAATCTTTGGATTTTCTCAATTCGCTGACCGACTTCAGCAAACAGCATCGTGCCCAACGCTGGGAGGGATCTCTCGGCGACTTCCTGACGAAGATACTTCCCACCAGCCCGACCACCCTTGTCCGCACCAGCCATGAATACATCTGGGACATGCTGCTGTGGTACGGCCGCGACGTCGACGGCTCGGAGGTGCAAAAGGCCCGAGAGCTATTCAAGCGCGAATTATTCGGAGTCGATGAGCCGCTAGGCCGCGTGGTCGATTACTTCAAGGCGGCCGCCGCGGGCTCCGATGTGGGGCGCCGATTGCTCCTGTTGCTGGGACCACCTTCCGGCGGCAAATCCACGCTGGCCATTCTGCTGAAGAGAGGCCTCGAAGAATACAGCCGCACCGATGCCGGCGCGCTATACGCCATCAAGGGATCACCGCTGCGCGAATCCCCGTTGAATCTCATTCCAACCAGCCTGCGTGCCGAGTTTCGCGAAACCTACGGCGTCGATATCGCCGGCGAAGTGAGTCCCTGGGCACGCGACTACGTGGACCGCGAGTGCGATGGCGACTACTTGCGAGTGCCGGTCGAAAGAATTTTTCTATCGGAAGCGGCCCGGTGCGGCATCGGCACCTACGCCCCGCATGATCCCTCCACCGCCGATATCGCCGACCTGGTAGGATCGGTCGATCTATCCAAGGTCGCCGAGGTGGGCGATGAGGGAGATCCCCGCGCCTGGTCCTGGTCCGGCGCCGTGTACGCGGCGAGCCGCGGCGTGCTCGAGATGATCGAAATCCTCAAGGTCAAACGCGAGTTCCTCTACTTGCTGCTGACCATGACGCAGGAGAAAAACGTCAAGGTTGCGCGATTCCCGCTGATCTATCTGGACGAGACCATTCTCGCGCACACCAACCTGGCGGAGTTCAATCGCTTTCTCCAGGAGAAAGAGAACGAGGCCCTGCTCGATCGCATGGTGATCATCAAGGTGCCCTACGCCCTGTCGTATAAGGACGAGGCGCGCATTTATAAGAAGCTGGTGTACGGTGCGCCCGCCTTCCGCAATACGCACTTGGATCCGCATGTGCTGCATCTGGCCGCGGTGTTCGCCATTCTCACGCGGCACACCAAGCCGGAACGCGAAGGCCTCGACCTGCCGAAAAAAGTCCGCATGTTCGCGGGAGAGTCGGTCGAAGGCTTCTCCGACACCGAGGTGTCGCGCCTGCGTTCCGAGTCCCCGGATGAAGGCCTGAGCGGCGTCAGCCCGCGTTTCGTCATCAATGCCTTGTCGACGGCCATTACCCGCGGCAATGCCAAGAGCCTCACCAGCATGGAATTGCTGCTGGCCATCAAGGATTCCATCGAAAGCGACGCGCGCATGGACGCGAAGCAAAAGAAACAATGGTTCGATCACTTGGTCACAGCGCGCAAGGAGTTCTACAACCGCTGGGTGAAGGAAGATGTGCACCGTGCGCTGTTTGCTTCCTTCCAAGACGAGGCGCAGCAGCTATTGGAAAAATACCTCGACGAAATCGAAGCCTCTCTGGATCAACGCAAGGTGACCGATCCCATTACGGGTGAGAATCGGGCGCCGGATGAGCGCTTTCTGCGATCCGTGGAGGAGAAGATCAAGGTCTCCGAATCCGGCAAGCAGTCTTTCCGCCAAGAGGTCATCCGCAAGGCCATGGTCGCGTTCAAGGCCGGGGAAAAATTCCGATTGGCGAGCCACGCGCGCGTGCGCGAGGCCATTGAGCAATATTTGTTCGAGGAACGCCGCGATGTGCTGCGTCTGGTCACTTCCACCGCTCGGCCTGACGATGATGCGAGACAGAAGATATCCGTGGTACAGGAGCGGCTGGTCAAGGAGTATGGATATGACGAACATAGCGCCCAAGAGGCTCTGAATTACGTCACGACCCTATTGTCGCAGGAGTAATCAAACCCTATGCCATCGGACCCGTCAGGAAGCGCACCCGCCGACATTCCCAACGCCGTGAACGATTGGTACGAACTCTTCTCGCGCGGCTCGCGGGACTGGCTGCGGCACAGCGAGAAAATTCGCGCGGCCGTACGAGATCATTTGCCTCAGGTCGTCGCGAGCTCCGACATTATCGGCGACGGCGCCCGCACCGTGCGCGTTCCGGTACGCATGCTGGAACATTACCGGTTCAAGCTTAGACCCGACGCCAACGCGCAAGGAGTGGGTCAGGGTTCCGCCAAACCAGGCGACCTCCTGGGCGAGGCCAATGCCGGCAACAAACCGGGCAATAAAGGTGCCGGCGGCACTGAACGCGGCGGTCCCGAACTCCTGTTGGAATTCAAAGTCGACGACATTATCGATTGGATGTGGGAAGAACTGCAGTTACCCAATTTGCAGCCGCGCGCCGGCCAATCGGATGAGTCCGAGTGGAAGCGCGAGGGCTGGGACCGGCGCGGTGCGCGCTCGCGCCTGGATCGGCGCCGCTCCTTCAAGGAGTCGGTCAAGCGCCGCTCGATGGATTCGGCCAACAAGGGGCTCATCGATGAGGATCTGCGCTTTCGGCAACTCACGCGCCGGCGCCAACCCGCCTTGCGCGCCGCCGTGTTCTTTCTGCTCGATGTCTCGGCCAGCATGACCGAGGCCGACCGACAGCTGGCCAAGACGTTCTATTTCTGGGTGGCCGCCGGTTTGCGGCGGGTTTACCGATCGCTCGACATCGTGTTCATCGCCCACACCACGGAAGCCTGGGAGTTCAGCGAGTCCGACTTCTTCAAGGTCAGCGGCAGCGGCGGCACGGTCGCGTCCACGGGACTCGGCAAGGTGAGCGAAATCATCAAGGCGCGCTTCGATCCGAACAGCTGCAATGTGTACCTGTTCTATGCCTCGGATGGCGACAACGCCATGGATGATCGTGAGGCGGCGCGCGTGGAACTGGAGAACGTGGCCAAGATGACTCAGTACTCGGGCTACGTCGAAATCTCCTCCGGACTGCGTGGCAGTCAAAGCGAAACATCCAAGTTGTTCGACGCCGTCGCCGCCCTAGGGCTACCCAGCGGCCGCTGTTCCATTCGAGATGCGAACGATGTGGCCAGCGCCGTCCGGCATTTCTTCACTCGCGAAGCGCAGGCCGCCGCTGCCTCGGACGTCGCGCCATGAAGCCTGATTGGCGCGGCACCTTACCGCAACTGGAAGACCTCGCTCGCAAGCTAGGTTTGGAGTGGTCGCCGGTAATTTTCGAAGCGGTCCCCGACAGCTTCATGACCGAAATCGCCGTCTACGGCCTGCCGGTGCGCATGCCGCATTGGTCCTTCGGCGCCCGGTACATTTACCAGCTCTTGCAGCGGCACATGGGCTACTCACGCCTGTTCGAGGTGGTGTTCCCCGGCAATCCCGGCCGCGCCTATGTGGCCTCCAGCAATGGCCTGGCAGACAACATCCTGGTCTCCGCCCATGTACTCGGCCACGCGGACTTCTCCCATAACAACATGATGTTCCGGCGCTCCCAGGACCAGGGCGCCGAACACATCATCGAACACGCGGCCAGCCACGCGCGTCAAATCGAACGCGACATTGAAGCCCATGGGTTCGAGGCCGTGGAACGGGTACTGGATGCCGCACTGTCGCTCGAACAATATATCGACATCGACCGCGGCCTCCGGCGCGAGAACTACGCGGAGTACATCTCGGCCCCCGCCGCGCCGACGGATGACGCCTTTCGTACCCGGTTCGCGTCACTCGGAGCCGATGACAAACCGGCGGCCAGCCAGAGACGCTTACGCGCTCCGCTGCCGCCGCACCCGGAAAAGGATTTGTTGTGGTTCATCGCCACCTACGCACCCGATATGGAAAGCTGGGAAAGAGACATTTTCCTCGCGGTGCGCGCCGAATCATTTTACTTCTATCCGGTGTACGCCACGCAAACCATGAACGAGGGCTGGGCCTCGTACTGGCATGCACGGCTGCTGCGCGAGGCGGATTTCATTCCGCAGGATACGTACCTGGACGCCATCAAGTGCCACTCCGATGTGGTGCGTCCGGTGGCGGCCGAAGAACAGATTGCCCTCGCCGTGAATCCCTACCATCTCGGATTTACGCTGTGGGAAGAGATCATCAAGGAAGGCGGGGTCGAGTACGCGCGCCAGATCATGCGCGAGGATGATGACTTCAGCTTCCTGCGCAATCATTTATCCAAAAAAATGGCCGCCGACATGGGGCTTTTCCGCTTTCAAAAGCAATCCCATGGTCCGGTCAAGGTCCTCGACCAGGATATCGACGAGCTGCGCGAAGCGCTGCTGCACGAGAAGTATAATTTCGGCGCACCGCGGGTGTCGGTCGCCGAGGTGCGAAGCAATGGGACCCTCGTCCTGGAACATAACAGCGAGATCGACCGACGCGGCCTCGAGACCGAGAGCGCGCGCAAGGTACTCGACTATGTCGCCCATGTATGGCGGCGACCGGTGGTACTGCGGACGGTGGATGCCATGTCCAAGGCCATTGAATTGACCACGGATCCTGCCACGGCCTAGGCGGCCCCCACCGATTGCACGTCGCCCCAGATCTCGCGAGCCCACTGACCGAGAAGGAGCGCTTCGGCCCAGCGATCCGACATTTCCTCGCCCTTGGCATTGGTGAGCGCATAGTCCGGCGGCCCCAGCTCGCTCAAAAAAACCATGTCGCTGCCATCTCCGGCATGCCGTGACTGCCACGCGGAGAACCCCTCACGCCACCACTCGCGGAACAGCGCCACCCATTTCGCATTTTGCGGAAAGTCCAGCGCCAACTGAATCTGGCCGCGGGCTGCCACACGGCCTTGGAACGAATCGGAACGCTGCAGCACCTGCGAGATCAGCGCCTGCAACGCGGGCGTCGGCGGACAGGGCATTTCGCGATCCACCACGTAATGCGACAGATCCGCGGCGAGGCGCATCTCGGGCACGGCCTCGAGCAATTGCACCGTCGTGAACAAGTCATTGGTGATGCAATTGCGATGCGTCTCGAACTGGATGGGCATGTTCTCGTGCTCGGCCACGCGCAGCCAGCCCTCGATGATCGGCACCATATCGGCAACGCGGACCGGCATTTCCTGACCGATCACCACAACGAAGGGCGCAGCAATGCGATGCGCCAGCGCCAATGCGGGCCGCAGGGCTTCCACCGATGTTGGAAACGCGGTCAACCCGCCTGCCAACCCAGTGCGCTCGAAGTGCTGCACGGTGGCCTCCGCCTCGGCGTAGGTCAATGCGCCCAGGTCGATGGCCATGCCGTCGAAGCCGGCCGCCTTCACCCGATCGAACTTCTCCGCGATGGAGGCCTCGGGCACCATCAAACGGGTCATGCCCCACAGCGCCTGAAAAATCAGCAAGCGATTATTCATCGGCTATCAGCAATCCAGGCCCGATCATCGGGGTGGTCGGCCTCGCCCTTCCCGCCCGCGAATGCCCGCAGTACGGCGAGCTGAAAGCCCAGGTACGTCATGGACGGCGGCGCCTCGCCGCGCGCCGTGAAAATCGTGTCATGCAGTTCTTGCAGCTTGTGAAACGGCACGCCGGGGAAGGCATGGTGGGCGGTGTGGTACTGCATCTGCCACGCGAGCCAGCGCATGACGGCATTGGTACGAGTGCTGCGGGTGTTGCGCAGAACATTGGGTTCATGCGGCAGACCGAGGTGCTCGATGGTGTTATGCAATTGGTGCACGAATTTCATGGCGATCATGGGCGCGATCCAGAGAAGCAACGCGGCGACGCTGTGCGCGACAATGGATACGGCGGCAATGAGCGCATAGCCCGCGGCATGCCAGCGCGCTTCGCGAATGATTTCCGCATGACGCTTGGGCGGCAGGTAGGGCTCGGTGACGATGCCTGCGCAGAAGCGCGCGATGCGCAGCCAGCGGGTGTACCAATAGCTCAAACCCGTCATCCACAGGAGATAGGAGCGGCGCGTGTAGCGCGGGCGCGCCAGTTCGCCGTCCTCGGTCCAGTTCGAGGTGAAGCGGTGATGCGCCATGTGCTGCACTTGATCGAAGGTGCGCGGATAGAACAGGATGAAACCGAAAGCACGCCCCACCCACTCGTTCAACCACCGCGTGCGAAACACCGTCCAATGACTGAGCTCGTGTTGACCGGCATATAAGAAATTGAGCAGCACGCCATGGGCCATGAAAAAAGGCACGGCCCACCAGGTGCCCCACGCCGACCACAGCAACGCCCCGGTGACCACCAGGGTGCCCACGTGCGTCGTGGTCTGGGCCAGCCCCATGGCATCCGATGGCTGGCACAGGCGGCGCAGCGTCGCCGTATCGATCACGTCGCGGCGTGCAAAAACCTCGTCCACTTGAATACCTCTTCGGCGTGTCGGGTGGCTACTGTGCCGGAATCCCGTGTTCCAGGGTAGCAAAAACGGCTCTGGCCTGCCTCAAGCGCTCGAGGACATGGGCTTTCTCCTCGCCGTTGTTCCAGTCGGGATAGGCCCCCGTGGTTGCAGCCGTACGATCGATCCAAGCCTCAAAAAACTGGGCGTCCTGCACGGATCGCGGCGCAGCGCCGGCCACCGTCAGGTATATCGGGCTGGTGGTGGCATAGACATAACTATCCAGAACCGGGTAGCGCCCGCCCTCCGAGGCTGCTCGCAATACGCACCACCCGCTTTCGACCGCGGGAATGCTGCCCTCGACGCTCACAGGGTCCAATGGCGTATGTTTGACGAAAGATTGCACCACCCGTCCATTTGCAGCCCCAGCAACGGCCCATTGGTCGCCAGGGTGTGGCCGGCCTTCAGGGCATCGAGCCAAGCACGCGGGTTCAATGCCCCCTCGGGCACTCGCGCGTACACGCGGTTCATGCCCACGGGCGCCCTCAGCGAGGCGAAATTCGCCATGGCGTCAGGCTGGTAATCGTAGCCCCCGGTGGCCGCCAACTGCGGCAGGTACATTTCGCGGAAGTAATAAGGGTGGGGAAGATCGATCTGACCGAGTACCGGCAAGCGCCGCGCACACGCCAGGGAACTCAAAAGACAACCGGCAACGCAAACCAGGAAACGAAACGACGCCGCGTTTCGAGTATTCATGGTCATGGGGGCTCCCGAGAGAAAGGCGGGCCGAAGGGCCCGCCCGAATTGCCAGTCTACTTTTTTTACTTGTCCAACTATTTACCGGTTCAGAATTTCTGTCCGAACTTCAAGTAAATGGTGCGCGGCTGCGCCGGAATGATGTACGGCTGATTGTCATTCACCGGATTGGTCTGAGCGAAGCGCGTCAGTTCAGCGCTGCGATCCAACAAATTGGTGATGACCACCTGCACCTGAGTGCCGTTCATATGCGCCCCCGCGGCCAGATCCATCAGTCCGTAGGCCGGTTGAATGCCGATGTTTTCCACCTCATTCTTCAGCAGCACCGGCGTCGTCTTGTTCTGGTACACATAGGAGAGTTGCGTGAAAGGCTTCCATCCCATGAACTCATCCATGGTGTAACGCGCCACCACATTGCCCTTGAACCTCGGTGTCACGGGAAGATTCGTTCCCGCCGGCGCCAAGGGGCCAATGACCGGAGCCCCGCCGAAGACGTTGGGCGTCACTTGGTCCGGGCAATTGGTCACGCCCGCGGTACCGCAGTAGTTCTGCGTGAGCCGAGCATCCAAGAGGGTGAAGTTGGTACTGAGGCTAATCGCGCTGGTCGGAACGAACTCGATTTCGTTCTCGATACCCTTGATACGCGCGTTCCCGCCGTTCTCGATAATGGTCAGGCTATTCGGCCCCAGGAAGGAGAACTGGAAGTCCTGCCAATTCTCCCAGAACATCGCGCCGTTGTATCGCACGCGATTGTCCAGCCACTGCGTCTTCCAACCTATTTCGTAGTTCTTGAGGTAATCCGCCTGGTATGGGCCAATGCCCGCCACCGCCGTGCGGTTCACACCGCCCGGCCGGAACCCCTCCGAGTAAGTGGCATACACCAGTGCATCGGGGGTAATTTTGTAGGTCAGGTTGACCCGAGGCACGGTGCCGTGGTCGATGACCGCCTTGTCGAGATTGGTACAAGGGGAGTAGGCAACAATGGGGCCGGCAAAACAACTCGCCATACCCGTGGAATACCCGGACAGGTTGTCGTAGTTCTGCGAGAACCCGTAGAAGCCCTGCAGCGAATTGTTGTACTTGAAGTACCGCAAACCGCCGTTCAACTGTAATTTCGAAGTGATGTCCCAGGTGCCGTTGAAAAAGGCGGCTTGGTCACGGTCCACGCGCTGCTCATCGGTGAGCCAGATGGAATTCGCGGTGCCCGGTACCGACAGTTCGTTCGAGAATCCATCGGGATTGGGCGTCGGTGAATCGAGGCTACCGTAGGGGTTGGTGAAGCCGTATCCCGGCATCACGTACTGCTCCCAGATGTCATGCAATTGACGCTGGATGAACAAACCGACAGTGCCCCTGATGGGCAACTCCTGCGGCGAGCTCAAGCGCAACTCATGGCTCCACTTCTGGAAGTAGCCCTTGGTCACCACCAATTCCTGCGGCATGATGGGGTTGCCCTTGGCATCTTGCCAAATGGCACCGGAACCATACACGCGGTCATAGAATTCCGAATAGTCGCTGTAATCCGCGATGGAATGCGTGGTGCGCTTCATATAGGCGCCGGCATAGACCAAATCGAAGTCCGCGAACTTGCCCTCAACCGTCAAAGCCGACTGCGTGAAGGAGTCTTGGGAGTTCTCGGGACCAAAGTGCACCAGGTCGAGATCGCCCACCGCCGGGTCGTAGCCGAAAAACCCCGACGTGGCGAGCGACTGGCCCATGAACGTCGGACTCACCGTCCAGTTGTCGCCGATGTCGAGTTTTACCGCCGCACGGCCGCCGCGCGTTTCGACCGTATTGTAGTTATTGCTCAGATACGCATCATTGTTGACGGCGCCGGCACCGATAACCCCTTTGGCCGGACAGGGAGTCACAGCCGGGTAGCTGCTCGGCTCGCCCGACCACGTCGGATAGGTGCGCGTGCCTCCCAAAATACAGGCATTCGCATCCGTGCCGGCGATGTTGTTGATATAGCCGCCGTCGTGCTCATCCCACCCGACCAAGCGAACGGCCGCGAAGGATGCCAGCGGAATGTTGACGAAGCCTTCGGCTTCCCAGCCCTTGCCGCCGTGTTGAATTTTGTTCCCGTCGACATCGTAACCGGCCTCGAACTTGGTGGGATCGGGCTTGTTGGTAATGATGCGCACGGTGCCCGATTCGGAACTGGCGCCATACAGGGTGCCCTGCGGGCCTTCCAACACCTCGATGCGCTGCACGTCATAAATGTGCATGTCCACGGTGCCGTCGATGGTGGTGACCGGCTGCTCATCCAGATAAGTACCGACGCTCGGCTGCGAGCCCGAGTGATTGCCGTCGCCGCCGCTGACCACGCCGCGTATGTAAATGTGCGAGCTGCCGGGTTGGCCGTTGCCGCCTTGGCCCTGGCCGCGAACGTAGGAGACGCTGGGGCTGTACTTGACGTAGTCATCCAGATTCACCACGTTCAACTGCTCGAGCTTCTGGCTGTCGAAGGCTTCGATGGCAATGGGCACGTTCTGCAGATTTTCGACCTGCTTCTGCGCCGTCACCGTGATTTCTTCCAGCGCACCGGTATCCGAGTCGGTTGCAGTGGCAGCGTGCGCCATGGGCGAGCCTGCCAAAATCGCCGAGATCGCGGTCGCCAGCGGTAAGCGGCGCATGAAGTAAGGTGGGCGCGATGGCCCATGAGTGGCGGGTCGGCTACGAGTCATGACGTTGTTTTGCTCCGTAATTAATGATTATCTATCCCCTAACGGCAAGGCATCGAATCAATGGGTGTTCGGCACCTCCGGATACAGGTCAAGCACCGGCCCCAAAGCCGCCTTCAACGGGTCGAGCCAAGGCTCGTAATGCCGCCAGTGGTCCATGCCATCACGAAAAATGGGACGGCGTACTTGTTCGGAACTCGCGGTGCGCACCGCACGTTCGTTTTCGTAAAACCGCAGACACGCATGCTCGAACGGTAGCCCGCAATGATCGAGAAGCCGGCGCACCTGCGCCTCGGTATCCTCGATCAGCGTTTCGTACAAAGCGCGGTGGACTCGCCCCGGTAGCGCGGCATCGAACTGGGCCATGAGTTCCACGTAGTCGCGGTAGTAGCGGCCGATGTCCTCGAGGCCATAGGAGAAGTTCTGGCCGCGTGCGAAATGCTGTTTGAACCCCGAGAAGCAGCAGCCCAAGGGATGGCGGCGCGCATCGATGATGATCGCGTTGGGCAGAATGAGATGAATGAGCCCCACGTACAGGCAATTATTCGGCATCTTGTCGATGAAGAACGGTGCATCGGTCTTGCGCTGAATACGGGTTTCGGCCAAGTATCGCTCACCCAAACTGCGGCGATCTTCGGCGCTCAACCCCTCCACGGCATCCAAGAATCGAGAGCCCTCGCCCGCCAGCTCGCGGGCGATCTGCGGAATGTTGGGCAACTCCATGGTGCCCTCCACCTGCGAGTGGCTGGCGAGAATCTGCTCGAGCAACGTCGATCCTGCCCGCGGCATACCGACAATGAAAATGGGATCGCGTGCCGGCGCACCGCCGCCCGCCCGCGCGGCGAAGAACTCCGGCGTGAACACAGCCTTGGAGCGCTGTACGAAAGCCGCGTTATCATCGGCGCTGTAGGGATGCAAACCGTGGCGCAGTGTATTGCCCGCGGCGTAGTGAGTGAAAGACTGCGCATACGCCTGCTCGTCTTCCAGGGCCTTGCCCAAGGAAAACTCGAAGTGCAATTTGTCCTCGTCGGTCAAGTCCCCGCGCGCCAGCGCAGCCCGCATGGCCGCGACATCGGCATTGGAAAATGTGAAGGTTTTGAGGTTGGCAAGGCTCCAGTAGGCCTCCCCCAGGGTGGGCTCGAGGCTAACGGCACGGCGATAGGCCGCAATGCTGTCCGGACGCCGCCCGGCCGTCTTCAGCGCATGGCCATAGCTCATCCAAATCCGAGGCTGGCGCGGAAACTCCTGCAGCACGGATTCATACACCTCGATGGACTCCGCGTAATCACCCACCTGGGCCAAAATCGCTGCTTGCAGGTTACGGTAAGCGGGGTTCGCCGGCTCCCGGGAGAGCAGCCGCTCTACCTGACTCAACGCCGCCGCCGACTTCGATTGCCGATTGAGTACCTGCGCATAGTTGAGTCGAGCGGCGTCGAAGCTGGGAGCGAGCTCCAGGCAGCGCTCCAATAGCGTCTGAGCATCCGTATAGCGACGCAGGCGCCCCGCCACTTCTGCGAGCATGCGCAGCGCCGCCACATCCTTGGGATGCCCAGACAAGTGAGCGCGAAGACGCACATCGGCTACCGGCAGGTTGTTCTCGACCAGAGCCGCGCCCGCTTCCAGCAGTCGGGGATCCTTGTTGGCGGCCTTGAGATAGCGCGCCCTGGCCTGATCCGCGCCGGCGCCGTCCTCCACGATATCCAGTTGGTCGGCCAGCAGGCGCCAGGCATCCGGCGATTCCGGCGACAAACGCAGCGCATGGCGCAGCGCTGCGACCGCCGCCTGGGGCTGCCCGGCCTGGCCGCGCGCCATACCTAATTCCAGAAAGACGGGCGTCGATTGAGGTTGCTCGCGAGCCAAACTCTCGAGAATGTCGAGGGCAGCGTGATTTTGACCGGCAGCACGGCGCGCCGCCCCCAAAATGAGGCGGCCATGAGGGTGCCCGGGCACCACCCGCAGTATTTCTTCAGCCTGTTCCGCGGCTAATGTCGGATCCTTCCGTAGCAACTGTGTCGCGTGGTTAAGCGCGACCTCGAGGGTGCCCGAAGGCTCCGCAGCAACGCTCATCGGAATATCCCATACCCTTTGTTTATATGACTATATGAATCTCGTAGGTGAAGTTTGTCAAATGAACGCTTGTATCATTCCAACAACACATCGCCTTTCCCGGCATCTTAGCCGCGCTCAGAAGTTGTAAAGAGCCGTCACTCCGATGGTCATGGGCCGCACGGTATAGCCCTCCGGCACCGAATTGACCGAGGGGTATTGGATAATGCCCTTCCAATTCAGCAGATTTTTCGCGTACAGCCCCAGGGTCAACTTGTCGTGAGTGGCGCCCACGTTCACATTGACAATCCCGTACCCAGGCGAGAAGAGTTGATCCAACCCGCTACTGTCGAAATACGCCCTCGCCCGGCCGGTATAGGGGAAATCGGCCCGGACGAAAATCGACGTGCTGTCGTCGAGGGGGCGATCGTAGTCCACGCTCGGCGTAATGCTGTACTTGGGCACGTTCAGAATCGACTCGCCCACATTGACGATGCCCGACCCCAAACCGGTAACCGACGAAATATAGGCATGCGTGGTGCCGGCGTTCAGCGCCAGGGTCAGCGAGCGGGTGGCCAGGACGCGCAATTCCAACTCGCTGCCGTAAATTTTGGCATCGCCCACATTGGTGGTGAAGCCGAAGCCGCAGGTGGGAAGATTGATGGTCTGCTGAATATTGGTCCAATCGATGGCGTACACGGCCGCGTTCACGGATACCCGGTTGCCGGCATAGCGACCCTTGCTGCCGAGCTCATAGCTCCACAGCGAGTCTGATTGATATTTGGTGGGGGGCGTTGCGATCCCCAAGCTCTCATAGTCACCGTCACAGGTGCCGCCAGGGACATTTGCGGGATCGGGGCCGGTAGGACCCCCCAAACGAAACCCTTTGGCCGCGGTGGCATACACATTGCTCGAATCGTTGACGGCATAGTCCAGGGAAAACTTGGGCGTGGTGGCGCTGAAGTGCTCCTGGTCGGTGTAGTACACGGGCAAGCCGAAAGAGTAGAAGCCGCCGCTGGTGACCGAGTACGTGGACTTCGCTGCGACATACCGCAGCCCTAGCGATGCCTTGAGACCCGGTGTGATTTGCAAGCCCACTTCGCCGAAGGGCGCCAGCTGCCGCTCGTCCGGATACACATGCCCGTAGTAAATCGAATCGTTCGCGAACGAGACCCCGGGATAGTTTGTGGGCCCTACGGGGGAGGCTGCGGAATCTATCGCGTAGCCGTAGTTCTTCAAAAACTCCGCCTGCATGCCCGGAATGTATTCATCATCGAGGTGAGTCTGATGCTGGTTCGAGAAATAAAAGCCGGCGGTCCAGGTCACGGGCATGCCCCCGATGGACTCGTTCTGGGAACTCAACCGCACCTCCTGCGACAACTGCTCGGTAATGGTCCGGTAGTACACCGGCGAAGGCAAAAACGCCAGCACCGTCGCCGTGTTGTAAGCCTGCTGCGCCGTGTCCGTGGGCTGCGCGACGAAGTAGTTGAAGAAAATATTCGAGTTGTAGTAAGTGCCGTCGGTGGTGCGGTGAAAGTTGCGCTCGAAGTAGCTGCTGATGGACGTCAATTCCGCCCAGCCGAAATTCTTGACAATGGTCAGGCTGGGAACAGACAGAGTATCGACGCCGGGCTCGGCCACTCGCTTGTCCTGGTCGTACAAACCCAACGCCGGATATTGTAGGGCGCTGTCCGCGGCGTCGGTGCGCTGCCAGAAATAGGCGGGCGTAATCGTCAAGTCATCGGAAGGAGCGTACTTGCCGCTGACTCTGAACACCTGAGTCTTGATGTCGTTCACGTCGCGCCGGGCCAGCACGCCGGTGCTGTCGTTAATGCCCAGCGACAAAACGCTGCCGTCGGGACCTGCGCCGGTCGCCGTGGGTTGATAGCTATCGACGTAACCGCTTTCATCCGAAATGTCGACTCCGAAACGCAGCGCAAACACGCCGTCAACCACCGGTACGTTGAGAATGCCGTACTCATCGTGATTGAAACCTCCGTGATGCGTGTCCGACAGATCCGTGCTGACCGTCGCGCTGAAGGAATTCAAGTCGGGTTGTTTGGTGATGAAGCGAATGGTGCCGCCCATGGAGCTTGCACCGTACAGCGTGCCCTGGGGACCGCGCAGCACTTCGATGCGGTCCAAATCGAACAGTTTGGGCTGCACTGCGCCATCGAAAGTATTCTTGACGGTGACCGACACTTCGTCGATGTAAATGCCCACGGTCGCCGATCCCGAGGTCGAACTCACGCCGCGAATTTCAATATTGTCGAGGCCGGGCCCGGCGCCCGCTTGGAAGGAAATACCGGGGACGGTGCGCGTGATGTCGTCGTAATCGGCAACATGATGTTCGATCAACTGCTGCGAGCTGATGGCGGACACGCTGATGGGAATGTCTTTAATGTCCTCGGTGCGCTTCTGCGCCGTCACCGTGATTTCTTCGAGCTGCACCGACGAGTCGGCGTTGGCATCACCCGCGGCATGCGCCGCGACGGCGGGCAGCACCAGCGACAACGCAGCACCACCACACAGGCCGCGCAGCGCGACGCCCACGCATTTCAACGTACTCATGGTTGAATCCCCTTAGGCTCGATCGGCCCTCGTTCCACTTCGAGAATACACACGCATACGTTAAATCGCTTAACTTCTTCGCGCACGACGAGTTACTGCACAACGACGGTGCCGGGACGCACGCCCGACGCACCATCCTTGGGCAACGCACGGGCCTGCCGCCCGGCATGTGCATGCTAATATCAGCGCGTGCCCAATCCCGCTCAGCTCAATCGACGCTTGACCACGCTCTCCGCAACGCTGTTCGGGCTCTCGTATATTTGCCCGACGGTGGTCATTAGCACCTACGGTCTATTGGCTGAGAACACGCGCGGCGCCAGCGCCTCCGCGTACCTGGTCGCCACGCTCGCTGTGCTGCTCACGGCAGTGAGCTACGGCCGCATGGCCGCGCGCTACCCGGAGGCGGGCTCTGCGTACACGTATGTGTCGCGCACCACGACTGCATCGCTGGGCTTCGTCACGGGATGGGTGCTCATCCTCGATTACTTTTTTATTCCCATGGTGATTTGCCTATTCACGGCCAAGGCCTTCGAGGTGGTGCTGCCGGGCATTTCGTTCCGCGTCTGGGTCGTCGTCGTGGCGGCATCGACGACGGCCGTCAATATCCTCGGCATCAAGCTCGCCGATCGCATTAATCTCAGCATCATGGCGGCGCAGCTCGCCGTCATCGCCGCCTTCGTCGCCGCCTGTGTCTGGTTTCTTCGGGCGCACCCGTCCACGGTGGGCGGCGCGCTCACGCCCTTCGTGAACTCGTTTACCTCGGTACCGGCCGTCATGGGAGGCGCTGCGATTGCGGCTTACTCGTTCCTGGGTTTCGACGCGGTCACGACTCTGTCCGAAGAGACCATCGATCCCACGCGAAATATTCCTCGCGCGACAGTGATGGCGGCCGCAGCCGGCGGATTGATCTTCATGGTCACCGCCTACCTCATGACCCTGGTGCATCCCGGGTACGCCTTCAAAGATTTGGACAACGCCGGCTTCGAGATTCTGGCTGCCGCCGGCGGCAACACGTTTCTCATGGTGTTCACGGTCGTACTCATCGTGTCGTACATCGCCGCGGTGATGTGCGCCCAGGCCGGCTCGTCCCGCCTGCTCTATGTCATGGGCCGCGACGGCGTCATGCCGCTGAAGTGGTTTGCCTATTTGCATCCACGTTTGCGGACTCCGGTGTTCAACATCGTGCTCATGGGCGTGGTCATGTTGGCGGGTGAATGGGTGGACGTCGAAACCGCGGCCTCCTGCGTGAACTTCGGCGCCTTTTCCGCCTTCCTGGCCGTCAATCTCTGCGTCCTGATCGATCATGCGAACGGCCGCCCGCGCCTGCACGGGGGTGTCTGGAAACTGATCCAATCCGCCGCCGGCGCCGCGGCGGCGCTCTGGCTGTTGGTCAGCCTGCATAAGACGGCCCTGACGGTGGGGTTGAGCTGGCTGCTGGTCGGGCTGGCCTATCTCTTGTATCGCACCCGAGGATTTCGGCGTGCTGTGGCGCAGCACGTGCTGTGACTCACCTCACTCACCAACGTCGAGACGCCCTGCTATAGGGCTGTTCAACTAAAGAAATTCCATCCCCTGCCGCTGAGCTTAGGCGAGACAACCGCCAAGTCATGCTGGTACCACCGGTCGGGGATAGAGAATGCCTGCGATTAAAAATTCGTTATTCAATCGTTTAACGGGTCGGTCACGAGCCGATGTCGCTCCAGAGGCGCCTACCACGCTGGAAATGCCCGCGGCCGCACCGCCGCCCGTCCCGGTGGTGGACGTCAGCCGTTACGAGGCCGAAATTGACGCCGAGCGCCGTAAAGTCGCGAATCTGGAGGCACGCATCGAACGCATGTCCGCGGAACAGGCGGCTATGACGCAGCAACTGCACAGCGCCATCGACGAGATACAGTCCGTGGTCAAGATATCCGTGGGCGGCGACCTCGTGACGCGGGTGAACACCCAAGGCATGTCCGAGGACTTCGTCACGTTATGTGCCGATGTCAACGCGGTGTTGAACGCTCGCCGGGTGATCATCAAAAAAGTGCAGGTGCTGACGGAAGAAGTGCATTCGGCCGCGGACGAAATATCGAAGGGCAATACCAGCCTATCCCAGCTGACCGAGAGCCAGGCGGCCAGTCTCGAAGAGACCGCCTCGTCAATGGAACAAATGACCGCCACCGTCAAGACCACGGCCGACAATGCCGCACAGGCCGCCAAGTTTGCCCTGGCCGCTCGCCAGCAAGCAGAGACCGGCGGCGAAGTCGTGGGCGCCGCCGTCAGAGCCATGGCGCAGATCAATATCTCGTCGAAGAAGATTGCCGACATCATCAGCGTCATCGACGAGATCGCCTTCCAAACCAACCTCCTCGCGTTGAACGCTGCGGTGGAAGCCGCGCGCGCCGGCGAAGGTGGCCGCGGCTTCGCCGTGGTGGCCAGCGAAGTGCGCAATTTGGCGGGTCGCAGCGCGACGGCCGCGAAAGAAATCAAGTCGTTGATCCAGGACAGCGTCAACAAGGTCCAGGACGGCACCAAGCTGGTCGACGATTCCGGCAAGACGTTGGCGGATATCGTGTTGGCGGTGAAGAGGGTCACCGACATCGTGTCGATGATTGCCGAATCGACGTCGGAACAATCGCTGGGTATTGAACAGGTCAACAAGGCCATCACGCAAATCGACCAGGCCACGCAGCAGAACGCCGCCTTGGTGGAAGAGACCGCCGCGGCAAGCCAAGCCATCGTCGATCAGGTGCGCGATTTACAATCGGCAGTCGCCCATTACAAGGTCGAACCCGAGCAACTGAAGGCCGTTCGCGGCAAGCACGCGGCCTAAGTACACCCCGCTTCGCGGGGGAGCATGTAACATTCGGGCGATGGATGGATTACCCACACCCCGCCGTTACCTAGCTATTCTTGCCGTATCCTTCGGCACCGCCTTGGCGGTGATCGACGGTTCCATTGTGACCGTTGCCTTGCCCACCCTGGCTCGGGATCTCGGCGTCGATTCCTCGGCGGCGGTACTGGTGGTCACGGTGTACCAATTGGTCCTGGTCATGACGCTGCTGCCCTTCTCCGCCTTGGGCAGCCGCATCGGGCTACGCCGTCTATACCAAATCGGGCAGCTGATTTTTTTGGTCTCCACGGTTCTCTGCTTTTTTGCACGCAGCCTCCCCTTTCTCTTGGTGGTGCGGGCGATTCAAGGGTTGGGGGGCGCGGCGGCGCTCAGCGTATCCAGCGCTCTCATTCGAGGCATTTACCCCGCGAAGCAACTGGGTAGGGGCTTAGGCATCAGCAATGTCGTGGTCTCGAGCGGCGGTGCCATTGCACCGACGCTGGGCGGTTTGGTGCTGTCCGCGGCGTCATGGCCCTGGATCTTCGCCGCCGCCGCGCCCCTGGCCGTAGTCTCGCTGCTGCTGGGCCAACGCTCTCTACCCGAGCCCGATCCTCACGATGAACCCTACGACGTACTCGGCGCCGTGCTATGCGCCATGACCTTCGGTCTCATCATCTCGGGATTGGAAAGCGGCGTGCATGGCGACTCGCCGATCATTTCCGCCGTCATTGTCGCGACGGGCATCGTCATCGCTGTGATATTCGTGCGACGCGAGCTGCGCTCGAAAATGCCCATCCTTCCGGTGGATCTCCTGACGCAGCCGCTGCTGGCGCTCTCGAGCATGGGCTCATTCTTGGCCTTCATCGGCTCCATGACCTTAATCCTGTCGATGCCTTTTCGGCTGCAACAGCAATTCGGCTTTTCACCCGGCGAGGTGGGAGCCATCATTACGCCATGGCCGGTGGCCATCATGATATTCGCTCCACTTGCCGGCATTTTGTCCGATCGCTTTCCCGCCGGCGCATTGGGGGGCATCGGCATGACCCTCTCTACGGCCGGCCTGTTGTCACTGGCATTTCTCCCAGCGCATGTAACGCCATTCGACCTGATGTGGCGCATGGCGCTGAGCGGCCTCGGCTTCGGCTTGTTTCTCGCGCCGAATGCCCGGCTCATCATGCACAGCGCACCGCGTGCGCGCGCGGCCTCCGCCGGCGGCTTGTTGTCGACCATACGCCTCACAGGCCAAACCCTGGGCGCGACGCTCCTGGCCACGCTCCTGTCTCTGGGGGTCGGTAGTACCCGCGTCCCCGCGCTGGTGGCTGCTGGCCTCGCCTTCGGGGCCGGACTTTGCAGCGTGGCACGCCTCAAGTCGCCCACACCCCCCAACACCTGACACGCGCCCTACACCCCTGCCTCATGGACCTTTGGCCGGTTTAGCATTAGAGTCTCGCCGCCTCGGAGTCCAAAAACCCAAGAAACAGGGAGTTTTTTAAAATGACCAAGCGCCTTACGGCAGAATTTATCGGCACCCTGTGGTTGGTGCTGGGTGGTTGTGGTAGCGCGGTGCTCGCGGCGGCCTTTCCTTCCTTAGGGATCGGGTTCGTCGGCGTGTCGCTGGCCTTCGGCCTCACCGTCCTGACCATGGCCTACGCCATCGGACATGTCTCCGGTTGCCATCTCAATCCGGCCGTGTCGGTCGGCCTGTGTGCCGGCGGCCGCTTTCCCGCCAACGAGTTGCTCCCCTACATCATCGCCCAGGTCCTGGGCGGCCTCGCCGGCGCTGGCATTCTCTACCTCATTGCCTGCGGCCACCCCGGTTTCGACGTTACCGCGGGCTTTGCCTCGAACGGCTATGCGGAGCACTCGCCCGGCGGTTTCTCCCTGCTGTCTTGCTTGGTGACCGAGGTCGTCATGACCTTCGGCTTCCTATTTGTCATCATGGGTTCCACTCATGGCAGCGCGCCAAAAGGCTTCGCTCCGATTGCCATCGGGCTATGTCTGACACTGATTCATCTCATCAGCATTCCGGTGACGAATACCTCAGTGAATCCCGCACGCAGCACGGGACCTGCGCTCTTCGCGGGCGGATGGGCGCTGTCGCAACTGTGGCTGTTCTGGTTGGCGCCCATTGTGGGCGGCGCGCTCGGCGGCATGGTGTATCGCTGGTTGAGCGCCGATTCACCCGCGCCGATCGCGGTGACCGGGGACAAGTAGACGCTGGGGCGCCGCTACATCTGCTTGAATTGATCCAAGTAGTTTCGGCTCACCGTCAACACCTCCGCGTGATCGCGGAGGTGAAGCGTCGATCGACCGAGCAGGTCGCGCTCGATCCGCTCTACTTTGCGCAAGTTGACAAGGGTGCCGCGATGAATCTGGGCAAAATAACGCTGATCCAGCTGGCCCAGCAGTTCCTTGAGCGGCGTACGGATGAGGTGCTGCTCCGCCAACGTGACCGCCTCGGTGTACTTGTCGCCGGAACGGAAATACAGGACCTCATTGACGGCCACGAGTCGCGTCGTGTCCCCCAAGCGAACCGTCAGCCACTCCAGCACCGTGCCGGGTGATTGACGTGCGGGCAATCCCGCCGGCGCGCTCGCATCCGCGTCCGCCGCCGTACCCGATTGCTGCGCCAAGCGCGCCACGCATTGCGCCAACCGCGCATCGCTAATGGGCTTCAATAAATAATCCACCGCGGCGTTGTCGAAAGCTGATACCGCATATTCATCGTAGGCCGTCACGAACACCACGCGAGTGCCCGGCGCAGCCTTCGCCACCTGCATGCCGTCCAATCCCGGCATGCGAATGTCGAGGAAGGCGAAGGTGGGCTTGTGTTCGGCAATGGCAGCTACCGCCGCGATGCCATTGGGCACCACCGCGAGAATGTTCAATTGAGGCCACAGAGCGCGTAACCGCCCCGCGAGGTTCTCCGCCAATCGAGGCTCGTCGTCGGCAATAATGGCTGTGGGTTGCATGCTGCGGATGGACCGATGTTACAGAAACTGCAGCGGCAGGCGCAGTTCAGCCACGATACCGCGGGGTTCATGACGCAGCAGGGACAGACGCCCCTTCTCGCCGTACAGGCTGGAAAGCCGCGCGCGCACATTGGATAGCCCCACGCCCTCCGGCGCGGCGGTCGCCATTCCTACGCCGGGATCGATCCCAATACCCGAATCGATCACCCGCAGCACCAGGACCTCGTCGCTGACTTCGCCTTCCAAGAGAATCTCGCCTCCCTCCACGGATGCCTCGATGCCGTGTTTAATGGCATTTTCCACCAGCGGCTGCACAATGAGCGGCGGCAGCGCCGCAGCCATCAAGGACTCGGGGATGGCAATGCGATAACGCAAGCGGCTGCTCAAACGAATGGCGGCGATGGCCAGCAATGAGTTCACCAGGTCCACCTCCTCTCGTAAGGTATAACGCGACACTCGACTGCGACTCAAGGCGCCGCGCAAGTACTGCACCAAATGCTCGAGCATGGCCCTGCCCACGGCCGGCTCTTCTTCGATGGCACTCTGCACGTGGGCCAGTGTGTTGAACAAAAAGTGCGGCTCGATTTGCGCCTGCAGTAAACCCAACTCGGCAACGGCCTGGGCGCGGCCTGCCTCGGCGCTGCGCCGACGTTCGCTCTCCAATTCGAGGCGATAATCGACGGCCTTCCAGAAAACCACCACGAAGGCCGTCGCCGACAACGAAAACAGGAGCGTGACGCTAATGGATTTCCATTCGTTGACAGGGTCGCGGGTCCAGAAGCCGATGATGTCGACGGCGCCGAACAGCGTCGCCACCTTGCCACCCAGAATAACCCCACCGGGGACGCCGATGAGCAGGGAGGGAAGCAACCCTATGCGGCCGCGACTCACCCACTGCAATATTTCGATGAGCAGCCAGATGCAGCAGCCGATGACGTTGGAAATGAGCAATTCCTGACGGAAATCCCCGTGTTCAGGCTCCATCAAGGAGAACAGCAGCGCGATGACGGTGCTGATGACCAACACCATCGCGGCGGTCCTCCATCGAGACCTAAGCGATGGCGGCGCGGGTCCGGCGATCTCGCTCATTGCGGTATTCCTTAAAGATAATAGTCTAGCAGCACTTGCCAGGTCTGCCGCGACGGCGAAGCACCGTAGTCGCTGGTCGGGCTGCCAAGGTAATTCTGCCAACGCATGGCCGCGTCGAGGTGCGACCAGTGATAACGCACTTCGAGCCAGGGCAAGCGGCTGTGATCGACCAGATCGAGACGCACGAAGGCAGAGAGGTCTAAATGCTGCGTCACCAAATCCTGCCACGACGCATAGGCGAAGACACTGTGCTGAGTGGGCAGTTCCTGCTGATCCGCCACGGTGTTCCGATAGCGTCCGTAATTCTCCGGCTCGCCTTGGCGCGCGGCATTCCACCCGGCACGGCTCAGCGCCGCCCCGTCGTACTCGTACTCCAGCGAGAGGGACAGTTTATTGGACGTACTGTAGGTCAACCCGGTGGACGCGCGCGCGCGCAGCGATTCATTTCCCGGCAAATCCAACGCCTCGGCCCAAAGGTTAGGCATACGGCCGCCGGAGGCCTCGACAAAGACCACCGTGGCTTGGCCCAGCACCGACGTCACATTCACGCCGGCCTGGGGCGAGCGGCCCTGTGCTCCGAATACCAACCACTGCGGCGTGATGACATTGCCCAAGCGCTGACTCAACGCCATTAGCCAGCGGTTCTCACGATTGGTCGCGCCAAAGTCCGCACTGAAGGTCCCGTTGCTGGCTGCATCCGCCAACCGCGGCGCGTACAACGCGGTGAACGCGCCGCCGGCCCATAATTTTTCTCCCCGCAGCATGACCGTGCCGAGGCGCTCGTCACGCAGGCTGTCCGGATCCAGCGAGTCGACGGTGCGCAGCGCATCCGCTTTGAAGAAGTCCGTGGGGTTGTACCCCAGCGCCACGCCCTGCCGCGCGTTGACTCGGCCGGCATCGAGCAGGAGATCGGGCAGCGGCTGCCAACTTACATAGGCCTGCTTCAAGGTATTTATTTCCTGCGCACCAGCCAGCCAATCCACATCCAGACGATCCGCGACCACGGCACGCCACCCCGCCGCCAAGATCATATCGTCGCGATAATCCAGCGACAGACGCTCTTCGCTTTCGTACCCGCCGGGGGTTTGCTGCGCCTCGGTGAGCGCTGCCTCCACCATCAACGAAGCCGACTTCGGTGCGCCGGCACTGCTGGTTCCGGCCAAGGACAGTGCCGCCGCATCATCATCGTCCTCCGGCACCGCCGCCGCGGCGGTTGCGCCGCCCAGGGTGCCCAGCGCCAGCAACCAGCCCACGAGCAACGCGAGCAGCAGCGGCGGCGCAAACAGTCCCGCCCGAGGCATGGCTACTCCGGCTTGAAGTGCGGCAGGTAATCCCGCTGCAACCAGCCGTCGGGCACGTCCCGCCAGGCGTAATCCGCATAACGCATAATGGTGACCCACTGCCGGTCCAGGCCATCGATGATCACCGTTTCCGTGGGCCGCTCCACCTCCAATTCCCGCTGGTAGCGTCGGTAGTAGGCGGTCTTCAGCAGCTGTCCGCTCTCGGAGTAAAACTTCGCCTTGGTGGGATGACTGTTCGAGACGTCGATCCACATGTCGATGTGATCGTAAGTGACCTCCTTGGATACCGCGGTCAGCGCCAACCGGTGACAATGACGCTGCACGCGTTCGCCGTCGTCGACATCCTCCTCGCCGGTCAATACGGCCTTGTAGTCCATGGCCAGATTGACGGTTACTACATCGCCATTCGCGGCCTGGCCCAGGAGACGTTGGCGCGGGGAAATGCGCACGCTGGCCTGACTGGACGGGTCGTAAAACCACAAGTCGTTGCCGTTCTTGAGCATGAGCTTGTTGGCGTCACGTGCCGGCGCCACGAAGCGAATCAAGTTGCGGTACTGCCCCCCATTCGCATCGGCCTTGGCGTATATCTGCAATGTATTACTGTCGGTCTCACGCCCATTGTGATATTCGGTGAGCGTGGTGGTGAGGCCGAACGAACGATTCGGATTTCGAATCGCGTCGCTGGCGGCGAGAATACGCTGTGCCTGGTCGGCCGAGTCGGCGGCAGCCGGTACATCGGCGCCGGCGCGGCACGTGCCCGTCAGCGCGAGGCATACGCCCATCACTGCGAGGCACGTGCCCATCAGCGCAAGGCGCGTGCCCATCGACGCGCAGCACGTGCTCGTGATTGCAAGGCGCACCCCCGCCGACATCTTCGCCGCCTGAGGTGATTTAAACATGGCGCAACGCCTCCACCACTTGCAATCGTGACGCGCGGCGCGCGGGCCACCACGCTGAGATCACCGCCACCACCGTCAGGCCAAGCGCGGTATCCAAAAGCATGCGCACCTCGCCCCACACCCGCACATGCAAGTGAATGGGCTCGATTCGGCCGGGCGGCGTCCAGGTCAAGCCGCTGTGATTAATGAGCCCCGCCAGTATCAGCGCAATGGTCACTCCCAGCGCGGCACCCAACACGCCGATTAAAATACCCTCGCAAACGAATAGGCGTCGAATCCCCGAACGGCGCAGCCCAATGGCGCGCAGCGTCCCAATCTCCACAGTGCGCTCGACCACGGCGGCATTCA
>Ga0302310_10000328_pt1 | contig 45354 bp, 35 predicted proteins | sample III_Palsa_N1_2_FD_200451 | JGI IMG/M metagenome (GOLD analysis project Ga0302310, IMG submission 200451) | Peat permafrost microbial communities from Stordalen Mire near Abisko, Sweden - III_Palsa_N1_2 | ecosystem: Environmental > Terrestrial > Soil > Palsa > Peat permafrost | place: Sweden...
CGCGTTTTCGCTCGCGTTGAGCACCACCAACAAGTCCCCTACCCCAAAGCGCAGCCATCGCGCGCCCTCGTTGAACGCCACCTGCGCCCGACGTTTGCTGAGATGGTCCAACATCTCATGCCGCAGCCCGATCAGGCGCCGATACCACGACAGCATGTCCGCATGCGCCGCCTCATCCAATTCCGCCCAGTCGAGTTTCGAATGGATGAACGACTCGGGAGACTGAGGATCCGGCACCTCGCCCTGCCAGCTGAACGCCTTGAACTCCCGAGTGCGGCCCTCCGTGACCAATCGGGCTAATTCAAGATCTTGGTGGTCGGTAAAATAAATGAAGGGCGTCTTTGCGCCCCATTCTTCGCCTTGGAACAACATCGGCACGAACGGCGACAATAAGATCAAGGCCGCGACCGCCTTCAGCTGCGCCGGCTGCAACAGCATGCTCAACCGCTCGCCCTGTGCCCGGTTCCCGATCTGGTCGTGATTCTGCGAGAACACCACCAACTGATCGGAGTTCACGCCCTTGGGGTCTCGACCATGACGGCGCCGCCGATAGCCAGAGTACTGTCCCCGATAGACGTAGCCGGCGCGCAACGCGGCCGCAATATCGTTGAGCCCGTTGAAATCCGCGTAATACCCACCGGCCTCGCCGGTGAAAAAGCGATGAATGGCATGATGAAAATCATCCGACCAGTGCGCGCTCAAGCCGTAGCCCCCGCGCGCCGGCGGTTGCACCAGGCGCGGATCGTTCAGATCGCTTTCTGCGATGAGCACGAGATCCTTGTTCAACTTGACCGATAAATCGCGTACAGCCGTAGCAAGGTCTTCGAGAACATGGACCGCCTCGAAGCTGTAAATCGCATGCACGGCATCCAGACGCAGGCCATCGAACCCATAGTCCTGCAGCCACATCAACGCATTGTCGATCACGAAGCTGCGCACGCCGTCGCTGTCGTGATCATCGTAGTTGATGGCATCGCCCCACGGGGTCTTCACGCGACTCGTGAAGTAAGGCGCAAAGTTGCCTACGTAGTTGCCGTCCGGGCCGAAGTGGTTGTACACCACGTCCAGCAGCACTGCCATACCCTGCTCATGACAGGCTGCCACGAAGCGCGCCAAGTCCTGCGGTGTGCCATACGACGGCTGCGGCGCATACCAATCCACACCGTCGTAGCCCCAACCGTGTTTGCCGGGAAACGTCGCCAACGGCAACAATTCCACATGAGTAATACCCAGCCCGGCCAGGTACGACAACTTCTGCTGAGCCGCCTGGTAGGTACCCTCCGGCGTGAAGGTGCCCACGTGCAATTCATAGATGACACCCTCACGCAGCGGCCGGGGTCGAAACCCGGATGAGTGAAGGCTTCTCAGCTCCTCGGGATCGACGAGCGCCGAACTCCCATGCACGCCATCGGGCTGCCAGCGCGAACGCGGATCGGGCAGCGGCTGTCCTCCGTCGACGGAATACCAGTAGCGATCACCCGCATGCGCCTCCGCCACCTCAGCCTGCCAGTGACCCGCCTCGCCCTTTTGCAGCGGGATACGCTGCTCCGACCAGAGTAATTCCACAGACTTCGCCGTCGGCGCCCAAACTGAGAAAATCATGCCTCGTTCCTCACCAATAACGCCACCGGGAATTCGCCGAACAGCTCCTGCGGGGTGACCGCACCCTGCGCCGACGCACCCGTGAAAAAGTTTTTCCACTCGCCGCGCGGCAGAGGCAGATTCGTATCCCCCCAGTCACCGTTCACGCTCATGGTGAAACGAGGCACCACGGCAATGAGATTGTCGCCCCGCCGGAACGCCAGTAAATTCCCCAGATGCAAGCCCTGAGCCACCAGCGGCTGGTAGCGGCTGTCGACGGCGAAGTCCTGCGGCCTCTGCCGGCGCAGACCCAAGACTCGCGAGGTCAGCCACAGCTTCGGCAATCCCGAATCCCAATCGCGCATCACTTCAGCTGCAGACAAGGACCCACAGCGCTGCAGCAGCTCCCGTCGTTGGTCGAAATCCACGGGACGCCGGTTGTCGGGATCGACCAGGCTCAGGTCCCACAGCTCCGTGCCCTGATAAAAATCGGGCACTCCCGGCACCATCATTTTGAGCAGGGTCTGCGACAACCCATTGATGCGGCCCGGCTGAATGAGAGGCTCGATGAAAGCCTCGAGGCTCGCAATGAAATCGGTGTTGCGAAATACGCTCTCGACGAAACCGCGAATATTCTCTTCGTAGCCGGTGTTCGGCTCATGCCAGGAAGTACGAATCTTGGCTTCGCGACAGGCCTTCAGCATGTACTGCCAACACCGCTCCTGCGAGATGGGCCAAGCGCCGATCAGGGTTTGATACAAAAGGTACTCGGCGTGCCGATCCGGCGTGCGATTGTTCCAGGCGGGCGCATTCAACAAAGACCATGCGTGCAGCGCCTCGGACCAGCGGTCTGGAATTTCAGACAGCAGCGAGATGCGTGTCCGCACATCCTCGCTGCGCTTGTTGTCATGGGTGGAAGTCGCCAGCATGTTGTTTGGCCAGCGCTCGCCAAGGTAGTGACAGAACTCGTGGAAGCGATCGGCTGAAATACCCACCAAGGATGCCTGAGCTCCCACTTCGTTGCACGACACGAGCCGATCGAAGCAATAAAACGTCGTGTCCTCGACGCCCTTGGCCATGACGGCGGGTGCCAGCTGCTGCCACTGCATCACGAATTCCGCCTCGCGTTCGTCGAGATCGGACTTCGTGAACAACGCCAACAAAAAATCGAAGGCCACCCCATCGACCTCCGTCGAAGCAATGCGCGCGCTCTGCACCGCATCGGCAACCACCCGCTTATCCTGATCGTGCAGCGTGTGCGCCGTCCTGTAGCTGCGGTAAACACCGAAGGCCACCGTGAACCGCGTCAGAGCCTCACGTAGGTGATGCGGACTGATGTCACGGCTGTGCCAGTCGGCGCGCGCAGACTTGAGGGCCAGCACCGCCAATCTCTCCATGTCCGCCGCGAAGGTATCATCGGCAATGTGACGTTTCTTTTCGCGTATCAACTTGGCCAGATTCACCGAATGCCCGGTGAAATCCGAGTATGTCGCGGTGAGCGTGTCGACGCGCTGATCGTCCATCCACAGGCGATTCACCTTCGCCAGGAAGTCATACCCCACCGTGCCGTCGATGGGCCAGTCCTCGACCAACTTCTCATCGTTATCGAGAATCTTTTCGACATACACACGTCCATCCGGCAACAGCTCACGCAAGCGCTGAAAGTACTCGCGCGGATCCCGCAGACCATCGGGATGATCGATGCGCAGGCCCTGCACCTGCTGCTCGGAAACCATTTTCTCGATGCGTGCATGCGTGGCCGACATGACCTCGGGCAGCTCAGTGCGTACGCCGATCAGTGAATTCACGTCGAAGAAGCGCCGGTAGTTACCCACCTCCCCGGCAATTTTCCACCCATGCAGCATGTAGTACTGCCGCTGCAAGACGGCATCCAGGCGTTCGGGATCGGCGTCGAGAACCTCTTTCGCAGCCTGCAGCCTGCCGTCGGCGCGGGCACCCGCGAGCAGTTCCCCGGCGCGCTTGGCAAGCCCTTCGTAACGCTGTCGCTGCTCCTCGTCGGCCGACCGGATCTCGAGCAAAGCCTCGAGTTCGGCGAAACACGTATCCTGCGGCGCCGAGCCACTCACCGACAACAATTCGCCCCAGGAGCCAGGTCCCAACGGCCAACTGTTGTCGTAGTGCGCCAGACGCGGCAAGCCATCCTTGATGTCCAGCTTCAGTTCGCCCGCCTGCAAAGCCTCGCCATAGGCGTGCGCCAGCACGCAGATATGCACCCGGAATGGGTGATGCAGGGGCAATTTGATATCGAAAAAATGCGCATACTCGCTGAACGGTCCATGGGCGAGCACATGCTCCCACCACGGATTATTGTGAGTCGCCGACATGTGATTCGGCACGATGTCGATGAGTATGCCGAGATTGTTGCGCCTGGCGCCTTCGACGAAGCGCTCCCAAGCCTGCTCGCCGCCGAGATCCTCGCTGATCCGGCTCGGGTCGGTTACATCGTAGCCATGCATGCTTCCGGGCGCCGCCTGCAGACAAGGCGACAGATACACGTGGCTGATGCCGAGATCAGCGAGGTACGGCAGGATTCGCCCCGCCGCATCCAAGGTAAAGTCCTTGTGCACCTGCAGACGATACGTCGCTGCCCAGTTGGCGGCCATGCCGCTCACTTCAACTGGCGCTCATGGCTCAGCACGACAAACGACCTCGGCGCCATGTCGACAATACGATTGCGCTTCACCACCTCGCGTTCCAACGGCAAATTCGGACGCGCCGTATCGAACACCACCTTCCAGCCCGAGTGATACAGCTGATAAGAAATTCTGAAAGCCACCGGTTCGTGATGCGCATTCAGCAGCAGCAAGAAATCCTTGTCCTCCACGGACTGTCCCTCGCCATCGCGAATTTCGGGCGCCATGCCATTCAAAAACATACCCAGAGTGCGCATCCACCCACCATCGTCCCAGTCCTTGGCCTCCATGCGTTTACCATCGGCCCGGTACCAGACGAGGTTCTTATCCGGGTGAATGGCGTCCGGATCGTGATCATAGAAGGCGTGACGGTGCAGGTTCGGATGCTCCTGGCGGTACCGATTCACCCGCTTCACGAAATCCAGGAATTCCGCGGCACGTTGATCCAAATCCCAGTGGTACCAGGACAAATCCGAGTCCTGGCAGTAGCCGTTGTTGTTGCCGTCCTGGGTACGGCTGAGCTCATCGCCTCCCGAAATCATGGGCACGCCCTGGGCCAGCATGAGCGCGCACCAAAAGCTGCGCTTGCGGCGTTCGCGTAACTCGATGATCTCGGGATCCTCGCTGGGGCCCTCGACCCCCGTGTTCCAGGTGTGATTGTCGTCCGCGCCATCGCGGTTGTCCTCGCCATTGGCGAGATTGTGCTTCTGCTCGTAGCACACCAAATCCTGGAGCGTAAAGCCATCGTGGGCCGTCACGAAATTAATGCTGGCCGACGGCGGCCTGCGCGTGGACTCGTATAAATCGGCACTACCGGCGAGCCGGGTCGCGATTTCCGAATGCAGCCCCATGTCGCCCTTCCAGTATTTGCGCACGGTATCGCGATACTTGCCGTTCCACTCCATCCAGCCGATCGGGAAGGCTCCCACCTGGTATCCGCCCTCGCCCAGATCCCAAGGCTCCGCGATCAATTTCACCCCCGCGAGAACCGGGTCCTGATATATGGTGTCGAAAAAAGCGCCCTGTAGATCCACATCCTTGGCCTCGCGCGCCAGCGCCGAAGCCAAATCGAAACGGAACCCATCCACGTGCATCTCGGAAACCCAGTAGCGCAAACTGTCCATGAGGATCTGAATGGAATGCGGGTGCACCATGTTGAGCGTGTTGCCGCAGCCGGTGAAATCCATGTAATGCCGCGGATCGCCGGGGACCACTCGGTAGTAGGCCAAATTGTCGATGCCGCGAAACGACAGCGTCGGGCCCGCATGGTTACCCTCGGCGGTGTGGTTGTACACCACGTCCAAAATCACTTCGATGCCGGCGTTGTGGAAGTCCTTGACCATCTGCTTGAACTCGCGCACCACATCACCCGGAGAGTCCGGGTTACTGGCATAGCGCGGCTCGGGTGCGAAGAAGCCCAAGGTGTTGTAGCCCCAGTAATTGCGCAGCCCCTGATCGAGGAGATGGCGGTCATCCAAAAAGTAGTGCACCGGCATGAGCTCAATGGCGGTCACGCCCAACTCGTGCAGGTGCTTGATAATGGGTTCGGAGGTGAGGCCGGCATAGGTCCCATGCAGCTTCGACGGCACGTCCGGATGCAGGAACGTCATTCCCCGCACATGCGCTTCGTAAATCACGGTGGCATGCGCCGCATGACGCGGGCGGGATTCGCCGCTCCAATCGAAGCGCGTATCAACGACGGACGCGAGCGGCGCGAACGGCGCGCTGTCCCGGTGATCGAACTCGAGGTCGCCCTTCGGGTCGCCTAGGGTATAGCCGAACAGTTCATCGGCCCACTCCAAGGGGCGCCCGATGGCTTTGGCGTACGGATCCAACAATAACTTGTTCGGATTGAAGCGCAGGCCCTGTTCCGGTTCGTAGGGTCCGTGCACGCGATAACCATACAGCTGTCCCGGCGCCAAGCCGGGAACATAAATGTGCCACGCACCGTTGGTGCGCTCACGTACGCGAATACGCTGCTCGTTCTCGCCCGCCGCATCGAATAGGCATAGCTCCACCCACTCGGACGATTCCGAAAATAGGGAAAAGTTGACGCCCCCGCCATCGTAAGTGGCCCCTCGTGGAAAGGGTAGACCCAGGAGTTGACGGGGTCGGTCATTTAAACTGCGCGCTGACAACGGCGGATTAGATCGAGAAGTTCATGTGTGAATGGCAACCGGCGACCAATACTTGGCGTATGCACATTATTGAGTCCTGCCCCACCCCTGATGTCGGTGCCTCACCCCAGCGCTTGTAGGACAGCCCCTCACCTACCCAGGCCACTTCCAGTTGCGAATTTCCGGCATGTCCTCGCCATACTGATTGATGTAACTTCGGTGCTGAATGAGTTTGTCGTGCAGCTGTTGCTTCAAGTATTCGCCGCGTGAGCCGGTTTTTTCCTGCGGCAGGCGATCGACGACATCCATCACCAAATGGTAGCGGTCGAGCTCGTTCAACACCGTCATGTCGAAGGGTGTGGTGATGGTGCCCTCTTCCTTGTAGCCGCGCACATGGAAATTATCGTGGTTGTGGCGCCGATAGGTGAGCCGGTGAATCAGCCACGGATATGCGTGAAACGCGAAGATCACCGGCTTATCGCGCGTGAACAGCGAATCGAAATCGCGGTCGTTCAACCCATGAGGGTGCTCGGTGGGCGGCTGCAGCCGCATGAGATCCACCACATTGACCACGCGCACCTTCAACCCGGGAAGATGCTGTCGCAGAATGGACACCGCGCCCAAGGTTTCGAGCGTGGGCACATCGCCCGCGCAGGCCATGACCACATCGGTCTCGGCTTCTTGGTCGTTGCTGGCCCACTGCCAAATGCCGATACCTTGCGTGCAATGCGCCACCGCCGCCTCCATGGACAGCCACTGCGGCGCTGGATGCTTACCCGCCACCACCACGTTCACGTAATGCCGGCTGCGTAGGCAATGATCCACGACCGACAGGAGACAGTTTCCGTCCGGCGGTAAATACACCCTGACCACCTCGGCCTTTTTATTCACCACATGATCGATGAATCCGGGATCCTGATGAGTGAAACCATTATGGTCCTGGCGCCACACATGCGAACTCAAGAGATAGTTGAGCGAAGCAATCTTCACGCGCCAAGGCAGCGCCGCCGTCACCTTCAACCACTTCGCATGCTGGTTGAACATGGAGTCGACAATGTGAATGAAGGCCTCGTAGCAGTTGAACAGCCCATGGCGGCCCGTGAGGAGATAACCCTCCAGCCAACCCTGGCATTGATGTTCGCTCAGCATTTCCATTACCCGTCCCGCGCGGGCGAGGTATTGATCGGTACCCACGGTATCGGCCTCCCATTGCCGGCTCGTCGCCTTGAACACCGCTTCGAGGCCATTCGACACCGTCTCGTCGGGACCGAAGAGGCGGAAGTTCTTCTGTTCCGCATTCTGCTTGATCACATCCCTCAAGAAGGGCGCCAGCACCCGCGTATCGCCGATGCCGACGATGCCCGGCTCGTTGACTTCTACCGCGTACTCCCTGAAATCCGGCATGCGCAGCTCGCGCAGCAATTTTCCGCCATTGGCATGCGGGTTCGCGCCCATGCGCCGGTCGCCGGTGGGAGCGAGCTCCGCCAATTCCGCGTGCAACCGCCCCTCCTCATCGAACAACTCCTCCGGCTTGTAGCTGCGCAGCCAAGCCTCCAGTTGCTTCAAATGGTCTTGGTTCCTCGCCGGATCCGTGATCGGCACCTGGTGCGCGCGGAAAGTACCTTCAATCGGCACGCCGTCTATGAACTTGGGGCCCGTCCAACCCTTCGGTGAACCGAACACAATCATGGGCCAGCGCGGCCGCTCGACGTTGCCATCGTTGCGTGCCCGCGCCTGAATGCGCTTGATCTCCTCCACCACCTTATCCAGGGTGGTGGCCATGGCTTCATGCATGATGGCCGGGTCATCGCCTTCCACGTAGTAGGGCGTCCAGCCGTAGCCGCGCAGCAGACTCTCCAATTCTTCCTTGGTGATGCGCGCGAGAATCGTAGGATTGGCGATTTTGTAGCCATTCAAATGCAGAATCGGCAGCACCGCCCCGTCGGAGGCCGCGTTCAAGAACTTGTTCGAATGCCACGAGGTCGCCAACGGCCCGGTCTCCGCCTCACCGTCGCCGATCACGCAAGCCACCACCAGATCCGGATTGTCGAACACCGCGCCGAACGCGTGGCTCAGCGAGTAACCCAGCTCCCCGCCTTCATGGATGGAACCCGGACACTCCGCCGACGCATGGCTCGGAATGCCGCCGGGAAACGAGAACTGCGTGAAGAGTCTTTTCAGCCCCGCGAGATCCCGCCCCACATTGGAATACACCTCGCTGTAGGTACCCTCCAAGTACGTGCCGCTCACCACCGCCGGCCCGCCGTGCCCCGGCCCCGACATGTAAATCATGTCGAGGTCATATTTCTTGATGACCCGATTCAAGTGCGTATACAAAAAGTTCTGTCCGGGCGTGGTGCCCCAATGCCCAAGCAACATGCGCTTCACATGGGCGACGCTCAGTGGCTCGCGGAGCAGCGGGTTGTCGCAGAGATAAATCTGACCCACCGATAGAAAGTTGGCCGCACGCCAGTAAGCGTGGATCTTATCCAGTTCGTCAGTCATGGCTTGCCCTCGTTGCTTCCCACCCACCTCAAGCTCGCGCACCCCAGCCCAACACACGCAGGGTGGAACTCGCGATCACAGATTCCTCGTCCGTACGGATGACCCGCACCGCCACGACTCCGCTCGATATCACCGCGGCGCCACGCTCATTCGCTGCCGCATCCAAGTCGATGCCCAAAAATCCCAACCCCTCGCAGATCCGCGAGCGTACCACCGACGCGTTCTCGCCAATGCCGCCGGCGAACACCAAGGTATCGAGGCCGCCCAGAGCCGCCGCGAATGCGCCAATCCATTTCTTCACCTGGTAACAAAACACGGTCACCGCTTCCGCGGCGCGCACATCAGTGTTCTCCTTCTCCAAGAGGTCACGAATATCGGAACTGGTCTCTGATATACCCAACAACCCGGATTCATGCGTCACCATGCGCTCAAAACCCGCCGCGTCCATGGACTCCGTCGCCGCCAAAAAGCTCACCAGGCCAGGATCCAGATCACCGGATCGGCTACTCATGACCAGGCCCGCCGTCGGCGTAAAGCCCATGCTGGTATCCACGCTCTTGCCATCGAGCACGGCAGCGAGACTCGCCCCGTTACCCAAGTGCGCCAAAATTACCCGCCCCCGGGTAGCCGCCGCATCCCCCGCTCGAGCGAGCTCTTCCATCAAATAGGTATACGACAGGCCGTGGAAACCGTAGCGCTGTACGCCCTTCGCGGCGTAGCGCCGCGGAATGGGCAGGAGGGTCGCCTGCCGCGGCATGCTGCGGTGAAACGCCGTGTCGAAACACGCCACTTGTGGCACCTGCGGCAGCCGCTGACTCACCAGTTCAATCAATTCTATTTCGCTGGGCAGATGCTCCGGATCATAGGGCTTGATGGCCTTGAGCTCCTTCACCAGCTCCGGGGTAACGCGTTCCGGATCCGAATGCTGCATGCCATGCACCACGCGATGCCCCACCGCCCCGATCGAGTCGAGCAAAGCCTGCGACGCCAGCCACTCCAGCAAAAACGCACCGGCCGACCGATGATCGTCGGCATCCAGCGCCATTTTGCTTTGTTTCTTCTCGCCCTGTCGCAGGTCGTCCACCGTCATGCTGGCTTGGGCGGTACCCATGCGTTCGATCTTTCCCGCCACCAACTTGCTCGCCTCCTTGCCGTCGCATACCGCGAAGCGAATGCTGGAGGAGCCGCCATTCAGGGTCAGTACATGAGGCATGCCAAGAGTCTGCCACAGTGCCCGTGACAATCTAGCGGCGACATCCCGCAGGCGACCACTAAATTTCCATCCCGTAGGACAAACACTGACGCTCGACGTCGGGCAGCCAAGTGGCGCATAGTGCGACCGTCATGTAAAACGGCACGCACAATAATGGGGATTTTCGGCATGAAGCCCACTCACGTCTTAGGTTGTACGTTGGCCGCGCTCTTGCTCTGCGCAGGTCTAGCCGGTCTGGCCACCGCGGCGACCGTCGATGCACTGTCGAACTCGGACGTCTCCGCGGGCCTCAAGAAGGCCCTGGATCAAAGCATCAACAATGCCGTGGGCAAGCTGGGCGTACCCGGCGGCTTTCTCGACAATCCGAAAGTGAAAATCCCGTTACCGCCGAAACTCGAGAAGGCCCAGGGCGCCATGCGCATGTTGGGCATGGGCAAGCAGGCCGATGATTTGGTGACCGCCATGAACCGCGCCGCGGAAGCCGCGGTGCCCGAGAGCAAGGTGCTGCTGAAGCAGGCGCTGCATCAAATGACTCTCGAGGATGCCAAACACATTCTCACCGGCGGCGATGACTCCGCAACGCAGTACTTCAAGACTGCCACGTACGCGCCGCTGGAAGCCAAGTTCAAGCCCATTATCGACGAGGCCACCCGCAAGGTGAAGCTCGCGGAGAACTACGATGCCGTCGCCGGCAAAGCTGTGGAGCTCGGCGTCTTGAAGCCGGAAGACGGTACTATAGAGTCCTATGTCACCCAGAAAACGCTCGACGGGCTGTTCATCATGATGGCCGAGGAAGAACGCGCCATTCGCAAAGACCCGCTCGGTCAGGCCAGCGATTTGTTGAAGAAAGTATTCGGCGCTCTGCGCTAATAACAGGGGAAATCCATGAGCATTGCATCTGAGTTCAAAGAATTTGCCATGAAGGGCAACGTGGTCGATCTGGCGGTCGGTGTCATTATCGGCGCCGCCTTCGGTAAGATCGTCTCCTCCCTGGTGGGCGACATCATCATGCCCCCGCTGGGTGAACTCATCGGCGGCATTAATTTCTCCGATCTCGCACTACACTTGGGCAAGGATCCCACCGGTAAGGAAGTCCTCGTCCGCTACGGCGCCTTCCTCCAAACCCTGTTCGACTTCGTCATTATCGCCTTCGTGTTGTTCATGGCCATCAAAGGCATTAATCGCCTAAAGAAGCCCAGCCCCACTGCGGCTCCGCCCGCGCCGCCGAAGACCGAGGTGCTGCTCGAAGAAATCCGCGACCTGCTCGCGAAACGCGCCTGATGTCGAAACGCGCGTGACGTCGAGACGCGCGCGCCTTCCAACGGCCGGCGACTACGCCGGCCCGCTCGCGGTCGCACGCCCCAGCCCCACCACTACCGAGCGCCATAACTGCGCGTCACCTTCACCCACCGTGACGCAGCGCCACCCACCACGCCACGCCCAACAACCCTAAAGTCGCAGCCCCCGCAGCCACCTGCCACACCGGCCGCCGCGATCGTGGCACTCCCGCCCGCGCAAAGATCCAACCCACCACAGTGCCGCTCGAGAATCCCAGCAAGTGGCCCAGCACGTCGACGTGTTCGTTACCCGCGCCCAACAACGCGAGCAGAGATACGCCCGCGAACAGCGGCGCCCACCGATACAAGCGATCACGCTTCGACAGCCGCTGACCCCAGCCGAAACCCGTCAACAATCCCAATGCCGCGAACACCGCCGACGAGGCGCCCACCGCGCGATGCCAAGCGGGCGACATCAGCATGTCGAGGTAATTGCCCGTGGCCGCCGCCAGCACCACGCTGAACCACGCGACGCCGGAACCGAACACCCGCCCCGCGAGCACACCGATGCCCACCCCGAACAATAAATTGCCCATGAGATGTTCTTGATCCAAATGCAGGGTGAGGGCGGTCAGGCAGCGCCACCACTCCGCTGCCCCGCCGGCGCGCGAGTCGAGAGCGCCGACGTCAAGCCAATTCACGCCAAATAACCCTGCCCCGGCACAGTACGCGACTACAATCAGCACGAACGCATACACAGCCGCGCCATAGGCGCTGCCGGCAAAGGGAACGAAGAGTGGCCGCGGCTCGCGCCTTTCACTGCGTTCGGCCGCATAACGTGTCAACTCTTCCCGGGCAATATCCGCCGCGCCGGGTGACACCCACAGCACCCACGCGTCACCCATCGGGCCGCGCTCGTACGGCAGCCCTTTGGCGTCCAGCACCAAGCCGAATTCGGCGCAGGCCGCCTGCGTGCCTTGAAACACGGGCACGGCCTGCGGCGGCATCGCGGTGGCGTCGGTGAGGATTTCGGGTTCCAAGCGGCGCCCAATGGGGCCGGCCGTCGGACAATTCAACGGAGACGTATGCGTTTAACGCGCTCTTGCTACCATGATCACAATTTTCACGGAGGTCCTAATGTTTACCAAATCTCTCGCCGCCACCCTCGTCGGACTCAGCCTATCCGGCCCTCTGTTCGCTGCCGATGCGCCCGCAGTGCCGGGCGCGCCGTACAGCCCGGGCGTGATGGCGAATGGCACCTTCTATGTGTCCGGTACCTTGGGGATGGATCCGGCCACGCAGAAAATACCTGCGGATGCCGCGACGGAAGCGAAGTTGGTGCTCGATGCCGTGAAGCTGACACTGACCAACGCAGGACTGACCACGGATGACCTCGTGTCCGTGACGGTGTACTGCACGGACTTGAGTCTCTACGACAGCTTCAACACCGTGTATCGCGGGTACTTTCACGGCCGCTTTCCGGCCCGCGCTTTCATCGGCATCAATCAGCTGGTGCGCGGCGCGCACTTCGAAGTCGCCGGTATCGCCGTCAAGTCGCCCGCGGCTGCGAAGTGAGCATATGGTAGATTTTTAGGACCTTGGGCACATAGGCCATGGTTTCGGTGAACGGCGGGATCTGCCCGCCGTTGCGATCCACGGCTTCCTCGCCGGCATTGTAGGCGGCTAACGCCAACCGGACGTTTTGCCCGAAGCGGTCCATGAGAAATTTGAGGTACCGCGCCCCGCCGTGCACGTTCTCCAGCGGGTCGTAGGGATTCAACACGCCGAAGCGGGACGCGGTCGCCGGCATGAGCTGCATCAAGCCGACGGCACCCCGTTTCGACACGGCGCGCGAATTGAACCCGGACTCCACCACAATCACAGCGCGCAAAAGATTCGGCTCCACCGCTGCGGACACCGCTGCTTTTTCGATAATCGCGTCGTACTGGGAAGCTCGCGCCAGCATGTTGGCACTGTAGCGATCGCCGCTCTGGGTCACCTCGTTGGGCGATAGCACCAAGAGCCGGTAGCGGTTGTTATCCGGCATGTCCGTGAAGTGTTTGACGCCATCGGCGTCGACATAGGAATAAATGCGCGTGGCCGCGCCCGCACCGGCGACTGCCAGCAGGCTTGCGAACAAAAACGCGACTTTCCATCCCATGAGACCTTCCTTTGACGGAAGGTTAGCGTGATCGCGCACCGGCAAACGGGATGCGCATCACTCAATGGAGTGAACGTCGTGGGCTTACATAACGCGCACCTTGTATAATGCGGCCGCCCGCGGGCTTGCCGATGCGGGCTTGCCGCAGCGCCGCAGTCGGGGCCGGGCATTAAAGGTTGAGATGCTTTTGCCGATCTTGCGTCTAGTCAGCATGGAAAGCCCGCCCCTCGTGTCCGAAAATACTGATTGGAAACAAAAATACCGCGACTCGCTCCAGGAAATGGAAGGCGAGGAACAGCGTTGGCGCCAAGTCGAACAGGCGCTGCGCCGGCTGATCGGACGCCTATGCGCCGCCGGCATGGGAGTGCATGCGCAACTCGACAATGAACTCGTAGAGCTGGCCGCGGCCAATCGACGCAATGCGAGCGCCGGCGAATTGGAAAATCTGGCCGCCTCCCTCACCAGCGCGGTCGTCGCCGTCGATACCGCCTCACCGGTGCACTCCACGCCGCTGTACCCGCTGCCGCCCCGAGCGGCCGCACCCTCGCGCTGGGACGCGACCTGTGTAGCCACCGGCAAGCTGCTGCAAACGCTGCGAGCCGTAGGGACCGATGAGGCCGTCACGCTGGAGTTGGTAACCAAACTTGCCAAAGCCAAAACCGATGCCGAACTCGCGGCCATTTTGGAGAAAACAGCCGAACTGGTCGGCAATCACGGCGAGGCGCTGGCCGGCGAACGGCTACAGGCCGCGTCCGTGCTCGCGAATGTGACTCAGCGTCTCGAGGAAGTCGCCGGCTATCTCAGCGAATCGGGGGATGAGGTCCGCTCGCGTTTCAGCGACTCGGCCTCGTTGAACGACAACGTCATGTCCCAGGTCAAAGACCTGACCGCAGAAGTCAATGCCGCCACCAATCTCACGGTGCTACAGGCGCAAGTCGCCACCCGCCTCGAAGCCGTGACCAAACAAGTGCTGGATTTCCGCTCCCGCGAAGAACAACGGCTGCTGGAACATACCGGCCGCGCCGATCGCATGCGCGCCCGCATTGCCGATCTCGAGCGCGAGACCCAGGAGTTGCATTCCAAGCTCGATCGCGAGAAACACGGCGCCCGCATGGATCAACTAACCCGCTTGGGGAACCGCAAATCCTTTGACGAGCGCTTCGCCCAGGAAGTCATCCGCCGCACCCGGTACGACGTGCCGGTATGCATGCTGCTCTGGGATCTGGACAATTTTAAGGTCATTAACGACAGCTATGGCCACCGCGCCGGGGATCGCGTACTACAGAGCGTTGCCGCCTGTTTTATGTCGGGACTCCGAGCCGAGGACTTCGTGGCACGCATCGGCGGCGAGGAATTCGTCACCTTGCTGACCGGCGTCTCCTTCATCAAAGCCCAGCAAATTGCCGACGAGTTGCGCCGGGGGGTCGAGGCGCTGCGCTTCCATTTCAGAGGGACGCCCGTCAAGGTGACGGTATCCTGCGGCCTGACTGAACTTAAGATGGACGATGCCCCAGGCTCCACTTTCGATCGAGCCGATGCCGCCCTTTATCAGGCCAAACACGCCGGTAAGAACGCCTGTATTGCAGCCTGACGGCGGGCATATTGCAGTCCGGCTTCCTGGGCCTGAGCTAACAGATATTTAACCTGCATAAGCTGACTCCCGGCCGGATTTTTCGCCTGCCAGCCCATAGAATCTCGTGGTCACACCCTTATGGTATTTTTCACAGCCATGAGTGACAGCGACGTTTTTGTGCAACGCAGCATTTAAGGGCTCTTTCGGCTTACATGAGTATTCCCAAACCCGTCCTCCGCGAAGCGCTCACCGATCCCCCCATTTCCCTCCCGGTAGGCCACGGCACCGCCATTACCCATGTCGCTGCTCGCCGCTCGAGCCGCGTGCGGGCCTGGCTATTTACGGCGGCGCTCTTTTTCATCCCACTGGCGACGTACTGGCCTGCCACCTTCCATGACTTCGGCCTGCGCGACGACTATTCCAACCTCCGGGAAGCGCATGAGGAGCCCGGCGTCGTCTTGAAGTTCTGCGCCTCGCATGCGCGCCCGATTTACGGCTGGCTGCTGCAAGCGAGCTACGGACAGGCCTCCAGCGTCCACAATCTGCAATGGATGAGGTTCGCCGCCTCCTTGTTGCTGGGCGCCATCTCCTTGGCTATGTTTCGTGGTCTTCGCGCGGTGGGCTGGTCGTTCAATGCCAGTTCGCTGTTCGCCGTTTTGCTTAGCCTAATCCCCTCCGCCCAGGTGATCGCCAGTTGGGCGGTGGGTTGGCCCTATGCCGCCACCGCGTTGTTGGCCATCGCCGGCTTTTTCACGGTGGAAGGCGCCATCGCCATAGCGCCCACCGCCGGCGCCGGCCGGGCCGCGGGTCAATGGCTGGTCGCTCTCGGGATCATGGTGGTCAGCGCGCTCATTTATCAGCCCAGCGCGCTGTTCTATGTCGTGCCCTTGACCGGCGCGCTCATCGCGCAACGCCGTCGGACTTTCCCTCAGACTGCTCGTTGGATGGGCATTCACTTGGGGTTCGTGGTGGCGGCCCTGGGCGTGGCCTACTGCACCATGACGGTGCTTTACTCCATGGGAGTGTTCGCCAAGTCGGGACGCATCGCTTTCGAGCACCATTGGGGCGACAAGCTGGCTTGGTTTCTTACCGAAGCCTTGCCCAATGCGCTCAGTCTATTGGTCCTCAACGACAATAACGGCCGCGATTTCTTGATGTACGCAGCCTGCGCCGGCGGGGTCGGCCTGCTGCTCGTCGCAGGCGCGGCCGTGGAATGGCGGCGCTACGGCCGCACGCGGGGTCTGGTCTGGACGGCGGGTCTCGTGGGTCTACCGATCTTCGCGCTCATGGTGAGTCTGGTGGCCTCGGAGCGCTACGCCACCTATCGCACCATCCTTGCCATGACGGCGGTACTGCTCTGTTTCCTGGTGGCTTCCGTGCGTGCGCTCACCGAGAATTGGGGCGGCACGGGTCGCAAACTATTGGCCACCCTCGTGATCTCCGTGTCTTTTTTCATGGCGCAACATCATGCGTATGACCTGATTGCCGTGCCCCAGGGCAATGAGTGGCAGCTCATCCTGCAGGGTGCGAAGAAGGTCCGCTTGGACGGCGCCACCCGACCGCATGTCTTCGCCATTGCCGCCGCACCGGGCGATATTTCCACCGCCACCATTTATCACGACGAATTCGGCTCTCTGTCGTCGAATTCCGAATGGGTGCCCAAGGAAATGTTCAAGCGGGCCATGCATGATCTGCATCCCGAAATAGCCAATGTCGAATCGCGCTACGTATTCAACGAGGGCTATTACATCCCTGCAGGTCAGCACTACGACGTGCTGATCGACATGCATCGCCTACGTCGCTTCTACGTCGACAACTAAAGCCCCGCCGCCAATTAAAGACCCAGGAAGTCGCTGACTCGGCCGCGGAGAATGGCTCCGCGCACCGCTAACGGCCACAACCCATGCAGGGCAATGGGCTTCAGCGCCGTGATGGGCATATCGCACAGGGCAGCCGGATCGAGAATGCGTTTCGCAATGAGCGCACCCATGGTCGTCGCCATGGCGACCCCACGACCGTTGTAAGCGACGCAAGCAAGCAGGCCTTTCGCGGGCTCATGCCAATGCGAATAAGAATCCTGGGTCATGGCCAAACGCCCGCCCCAGGCATGCGTCCATGCGATGTCCCCGAGCGCCGGCCATAATTTGTGGGCGTAATTCAATAAGTGCGACAGCGGCGCGGTGGAGCTGATCTCAGTCTGGGGTCCGCGGCCGCCGATCAACAGGCGGCTCCCGCCATCCACCCGGTAGTAGACCGTGATGGCCCCGCTTTCGTACAGCACCGCACGGCTCGGCATCACCGCTCTCGCCACGCTTTCCGGGAGCGGCGCCGTCGCGGCGATGGCGCCGAACACCGGCACCACGCTACGCCTCAAGTCCGGCCACAAATCGTCGGTATACCCATTCGTGGCCAGCACCACCTGCTGCGCGGTCACCGTCCCCGACGGCGTCGCCACCTGCCACGCAGAGCCCGCGCCCAATGAGCCCGCCCCCGTCGAGCCCACCTGCGTGAGACCTGTCGCCCGCGTGCCCCCATGCACCCTCGCACCCGCGCCCATGGCGGCGCGCGCCAAGCCCCGCGCATAGCTTAGTGGATTCAAATCGCCGCCGCGCCGATCGAACAGAGCAACCCGGTACCGGTCGGTGCCCGTCAGATCGGCCAAGGCTTTACCACTTAAGCATTCCACCGGCGCCTGACGGCGCTGCCACTGTTCCGCGGTCACCCGCACCGCCGCGGCATGTTTGGGCGCAATCGCCGCTCGCAGCGTGCCATTCTGGCGCGCCTCGCAGGCGATGCCATACCGTTGAATCAGATCGAACACAAACTGCGGCGCCGCCCCCGCCAAGGCATTCATGCGCCCCCCTAGGTCCTGCCCAAAGTTGCGCTCGACGGTATCGGGATCGTGTTTCAACCCCGGATTGACCTGCCCCCCATTGCGGCCGGACGCCCCCCAGCCGGGTTCTTCGGCCTCCAGCACCACCACCTTCACGCCTTTCTCGGCGAGGTGCAGAGCCGTCGAGAGTCCGGTGAACCCACCACCCACGACCGCTACGTCGGCGCGAATATCTCCATCCAGTGGCGGCGTGACCGCGGCGGGTTCAGCAGTGTCTCGGTAAAGATTCGGCATGGCTATTTTTGCGTGCTAGCTTAGCCTGTTGGGCGAAAGTATTACACTTGAGCCGAAGGGCACCTGAATCGGCCGAAGGGTGAGGTGCGGGTCGACAAATAAGGGGATTGAAAATGTATCGAGGTGGCGGTTTATTAAGTCTTCTCATCCTGATCGCCGATGTGTACGCGATCGTCAACATCTTACAAAGCGGCGCGGATACCGCCAAAAAAGTGATCTGGACCGTGCTCGTCATCGTATTGCCCGTCGTGGGATTGATTCTGTGGTACTTCTTGGGCCCCAGGACCGGTCGAGCCGCTTAAGGCTTCAAGGACCATTGAGCGTCAGGAGCTTCGAGCGTGCGACGTCGAACACATGAACGCCACACACTGGACGAGGTGGGTTGGCTGCGCGCGAGCGTGCTCGGTGCCAACGACGGCATCGTGTCGACGTCGAGTCTGATACTCGGAGTGGCCGCCGCCCACTCCGCGCATAACAACATCCTCTTGAGCGGTGCCGCCGGCCTCGTCGCCGGCGCCATGTCCATGGCCATTGGCGAGTATGTGTCCGTACATTCGCAGGCCGACTCGGAAGCCGCGGCCATCGCACAGGAGAAGGACGAACTGCGCGACGACTACGCGGGCGAGCGGCACGAGCTCACCGACATCTACGTGCGCCGCGGACTCGACTTGGATCTAGCCAAGAAAGTAGCCCAGCAGCTCATGGATCACGATGCGCTGGGTGCGCATGCACGCGACGAATTGGGTTTGACGCCCCATTCCATCGCCAGGCCATTGCAAGCGGCGCTCTCTTCCGCGGCCAGCTTCAGCGCCGGCTCCGCGGTGCCGCTACTGGCGGTCGCCTTCACCTCTCCGCGCTACTTGTTCGCTGCCACCGTCGCGGCATCGCTGCTGTGTCTATTGGTGTTGGGCGGCGTCGCCGCCAAGGTCGCCGGCGCCAGAGTCGCGGCCGGTGCGCTGCGCGTCGCGTTGTGGAGCGCACTCGCCATGGGCGTGACTGCGGCTGCGGGCGCCTTGTTGGGGACGGAGCTGTGAGCAACCCGACGGCGCCCCCCACGGTGGCAACCGCCCTCGCACCCAACGCTCTGCTGACCGTCGCCCAAATGGGCGAGGCCGATGCTCGGACGGCGACCGCCGGCACGCCGAGCATCGAGCTCATGCAAAACGCCGGCAACGCGGTCATTCGCGAAATCCTGAAGCGCTGGTCTCCCCGCCGCGTCTGCGTGCTATGCGGACCGGGCAATAACGGCGGAGACGGCTTCGTCGTCGCCCACGGCCTCGCCGCCGCCGGCTGGCCGGTGCGACTCTCACTGCTCGGATCCGCCGACAAACTCTCCGGCGATGCCAAACATCATGCGGCCCGATGGCAGGGACCCATCGAAGCACTGCAACCCGCGACCATCAAGGACGCCGAGTTGGTGGTCGATGCCCTATTCGGATCCGGCCTCCGCCGCGCCCTGGATGCTAATGTCACCGAGACGCTCAAGGCAGCAGCCGATCGAGGTCTGCCGTTGATCGCGGTGGATGTGCCCAGCGGCGTTGTCGGCAATACCGGCGAATCGCTCGGCGCGGTTGCAGTCGACTGCACGGTCACGTTCACGCGAAAAAAGGCCGCTCATGTCATGCTGCCGGGTCGGGCACTCTGCGGTGAGACCCTCGTCGCCGACATCGGCACCCCGCCCTCGGTGCTGCAAGACATCCCCATCGACACCTGGGAAAACGCTCCCACGCTGTGGCACGCCGAACTGCCCAAGCCAACGCTCACGGGCAACAAGTATGGCCGCGGCCACGCCCTGATCTACGGCGGCTACCCCATGACGGGTGCCGCGCGCATGGCCGCACGCGCGGCGGCGCGCGCCGGTGCCGGTCTCACCAGCATTGCCGTGCCGCAGCTGGCGCTCACGATTTACGCCTCCGCCCTCACCAGCATCATGGTGCATCCTCTGTCGCGTCCCGAGGACTTGTCGCGTCTACTCGGCGATTCCCGCTATAGCGGTTTCCTGATTGGCCCCGGGGCAGGCGTCAGCGCGGCGACGCGTACACGAGCGCTTGCCATGCTGGCGACTCGCCGCCCTGTACTGCTCGACGCGGATGCCCTCACCGTGTTCGCGGGCCGGGTCGACGAACTCGCCGAGGCCATCCATGGACCCTGTGTTCTTACGCCGCATGACGGCGAGTTCGCGCGCTTGTTCGATGCCACCGCCGATAAACTCAAACGCGCGCGCGCGGCGGCTCGGCGCAGCGGCGCCATCATTGTCCTGAAGGGTGCCGACACGGTCATTGCCGCACCCGACGGACGCGCGGTGGTGAACACCAATGCACCGCCCACATTGGCCACCGGAGGATCCGGCGATGTGTTGGGCGGGATGATCTTGGGGTTATTGGCCCAGGGCATGGACGCGTTTCTGGCCGCCGCCGCCGGCGTGTGGCTGCACGGCGCTGCCGCCGCCGACTTCGGTCCCGGCCTTCTTGCCGAGGATCTTCCCGACCTGCTGCCCGTCGTGCTGCGCCGCCTGGACGCCTGATGTTCCGAGGTTTGTTTCCGAAGATCACGCTGCATTCGCTCATCATAGTCATCAGCGTCCTGACCTATGTACTCACCACTCGCGCGGAACGCGAGCGCCGGCCGCCGTCCATTGCCATTGCCTGGGTGCTGGGCATGCTGGCGCTGCCCTATGTCGTGCTGCCCATGTACTTGTTTTTCGGCCGCCGCAAACTGCCGCGCAAGATCGCCCGCCGCTCCGCCCCGCGCCCGCACAGCCAGCATTGGGCCGAGGATCTCATCGAGAGCTTTGGCCTCCCGCCGTCTTCCTTTTCCCAGGTGCGCTTTCACCGAGACGGCATTGCCTCACACGCCAGCCTGGTATCCCTGCTCAACAGCGCCACGCAGCGCGTGGATATTTGCACCTACCTCGTGGGCGAGGATCCCATCGGGCGCGAAATGATGGACTGCTTGATGGCCTGCGTGCGGCGCGGCGTGCGTGTGCGCTTTCTGCTCGACGGCGTCGGCGCCATACAACTTCCCCGGTCTTGGTTTCGGCAACTGAAGCATGCCGGTGTCGAAACGGCCGTATTCAGTCCCTTGCTGGCGCGTAAAACCCAGGGGCCGCGAAACCTGCGCAATCACCGCAAATGGGCCATCGCCGACGACGAGAAGCTCTGGGCCGGCGGTAGAAATCTCGCGGCCGAATATTTCACGGGTTCCAACGGAGTTCCGCCCTGGGGCGACTTGTCCTATGAGATATCCGGATTCACAGCCGCCGCCGTGGCTCAGCAATTCGCCGCCGACTGGGATGCCGCGGGCGGCGCGACCGCGCCCGTCATTCCTCCCGCAAACCCGCCGCAGTCGGGCAGCCGAACCCAATTTCTCCCGAGCGGTCCCGATCAGGCCGAAGACACGGTGCATGCCCTGCTCATCGATGCCTGTTTTCAATCCACTGAGCGACTGTTGGCCGTGACGCCCTACTTCGTGCCCGATGCCAGCCTGGAGACGGCCATGCGCCTCGCGGCGCGCCGCGGCGTGAAAATCGATTTATGCATTCCGGCCAAGTCGAACCACATTCTTGCCGACTTCGTGCGCAATCGTTCGCTGCGCGCCTTGAGCCGCGCCGGTGTCTCGGTACATCTTCTGCCCGCAATGAATCACGCCAAGGCCGTGGTGTTCGACGACACCATTGCGCTATGCGGCTCGTGCAATCTCGACTCGCGCAGTTTGTTGCTGAATTATGAATCCCACGTGGTGTTCTACGACACGGTGGACATCGAATGGCTCGCAGGCTGGATCCAGGGACTCATCCCCAGCGCCGCCGATTTCGATTCTCGCGCACCGGGTTTATTCCGGGACGTCTGCGAGGGGCTGCTGCTCACCGTCGCCTATCAACTGTAGCGTAGGACATTGCCTACACCGGATTATTGATTCGCCTCGATCCGCCCATAGTATCCTTACGCGGAATCCCCGTTTGACGCGTTGCAGGTGATGGGTGGAGTTCAAGGACTATTACAAGGTGATGGGTGTGGCACGAGATGCCACCGAAGCCCAGATTAAGCAGGCCTATCGCAAGCTGGCCCGAAAATATCACCCGGACGTCAGTAAGGAAAAAGACGCCGAGGCGCACTTCAAGGAAGTCGGCGAAGCCTACGAGGTCCTGAAAACCCCCGAAAAGCGCGCGGCCTATGATCAACTGGGTCAAGGACCCCGCCCCGGTGAGGACTTCAGACCGCCGCCGGACTGGAACGCGGGCTTCGAATTCAGCGGTGCCGGCGAGCATGCCGGGAACGCGGACTACAGCGATTTTTTCGAGTCGTTGTTCGGCGCCGCCGGCCGAGGCGCCGCCGGCCGCTCGCGGCGCGGCTTCAATGCCGGACCCGGACCCGGCGAGGCTCATCATGCCAAGGTGATGCTGGACCTCGAGGCCTCCCTCGAGGGCGGTACCCGTGCCCTCACGCTGCGGGTGCCGCAACTCGATGCTCAGGGACGCGTGGTCTCGAAGGACCGCGTGCTCAATGTCCAGGTGCCCAAGGGAATACTCCCGGGTCAAGTTATCCGTCTGGCCGGCCAGGGATCGACCACCGGTGGCGACACGCCGGGCGATCTGTTCATCGAGGTGGAATTTGCACCGCATGCGCTGTATCGCGTCGAGGGCCGCGATCTGTATTTGGATCTCCCGGTGGCGCCGTGGGAAGCCGTGCTCGGAGCCAGCGTGAAGACACCCACTCCCGGCGGCACGGTGGATTTGAAAATCCCCGCGGGCTCGCATGCCGGCACGAAACTCCGACTGAAGGGACGCGGTATTCCATCTGCCACGCCCGGCGATTTTTATGTGGTGCTGCAAGTCGCCCTGCCGCCGGCACCCGATGAGAAAGCGAAGGCGGCCTATCGCGCGATGGCCGAGACACTATCCTTCAATCCACGCGCCGGCCTAGGAGTGTAAGCTGCCATGGGATCTGCTCACGATAATGCGTTATCCGGAGAGATATTCGATGAGTACACCCTGCTCAACGTGGATGAGCTCTCCCGTCTATGCGCGGTGGAGCGCACCTTCATCATAGAGCTCGTCGAGGAAGGCGTGCTCGAAGTGATAGAAATATCCCCGGAGTGGCGTTTTTCCGGGAGGGCCCTGCGCCGCGCCCGGACGGCGTCGAGATTACAACGGGATTTGCAGATTAATCTACCCGGCGTTGCACTCGCTCTAGAGCTGCTGGACGAACTGGAACACTTACGCCGAGCACTCGGAAGCGCACACTCATGAGCAATGTCATCGAATCGGATGCCTTCGTATTCTTCGGAGCCACGGGAGACCTGGCTTACAAGAAAATATTCCCCGCACTGTATGTCATGGTGCATAAGGGCGAGCTGACCATTCCCATTATCGGCATTGCACGCGCCGGTTGGTCTCTCGAAAAACTACGCGAGCGCGCCCGCGCGAGCGTGCAGGAAGCCGGCGACATCGAACCCGAGTGCTTCGCGAAAATGGCGGCGCTGATGCGCTACGTGGATGGCGACTACGCCGATCCCGAGACGTTCAAGAAGTTGAAAGAAACCTTGGGGCTTGCCACCAAGCCCATTCACTATCTGGCCATCCCGCCGAGCCTGTTCTCGAGCGTCGTCCAAGGCCTCGCGAAATCCGGCTGCGCCGACAATGCCCGCGTTATCATCGAGAAACCCTTTGGCCGCGACCTCGCCAGCGCCCAAGCCTTGAATGAAACGCTGCACAAGGTATTCCCCGAAGGTTCCATATTCCGCATCGATCACTACCTGGGTAAAGAAGCGGTACAGAACATCCAATACTTTCGCTTTGCCAACACGTTCCTCGAGCCCATCTGGAATCGCAACTACGTTCAGGACGTGCAAATCACCATGGCAGAGAATTTCGGCGTGCAGGGTCGCGGCGGGTTCTACGAGGAGGTGGGCGCCATCCGCGACGTCGTGCAAAACCATTTGCTCCAAGTCATTGCGCTCCTCGCCATGGACGCGCCGGTGGGCCACGATGCCCATGCCATACAGGCCGAGAAGCTCCGCATATTCCACGCCATGCGGCCGGTCGACCCAAAGGAAGTGGTGCGCGGACAGTTCAAGGGCTATCGCGACGAGAAAGGAGTCGCCAAGGATTCACAGGTCGAGACCTTCGCGGCAATGCGATTGCACATCGATACCTGGCGCTGGGCCGATGTGCCCTTTTACATTCGCGCGGGCAAATCCCTGCCCATCTCGGCCACCGAAGTCATCGTGAATTTGAAGCGGCCGCCCATGGCGATTTTCGACGCCAGCGCTACCATGCCCCCCAATTACTTTCGCTTCCGTTTGAGCCCCGAGGTGGTCATAGGTACCGGCGCGCTGGTCAAGCGCATTGGCGAGAACATGCGCGGCGAGCCGGTGGAATTGATCGCCCGCCACCATTCGCAGGACGAAAAGTCGCCTTACGAGCGGCTCTTGGGCGACGCAATCCGCGGCGACTCGGCCCTGTTCACGCAAGACGACAGCGTGGAAGCCGCCTGGCGCGTGGTCGACCCCGTGCTGACGGACCCCTTGCCGGTGGTGGAATACGAACCTGGCACGTGGGGCCCCGAGGTCGCCAACGACATCGTCATCGGCGACGATACCTGGCACGACCCGACAGTCGAGCAAACCTCGCCTTGCTGAGAGGCGCCCCAGAGCTGAGAGGCGCCCCAGACAAGAGCACTGCCGTCGACAAGGTGGTGTTCTTGGTGGATGTCGACAACACCCTGCTCGACAACGATCACTTCCTGGTGGATTTGCGCCAACGCCTCAAACAGTCTTTTGGCGCCGCCCAAGAGGAACGCTTCTGGCAGATTTTCAACGCCCGACGGCAGGAAATCGGCCTCGCCGACTACCTGGGGACCTTGCAGTTGTTCCGCGCCGGGGCCTGCGACCTCCCGCAATTGTTGCAAATGTCTGACTTTCTATTGGATTACCCATTTTCCTCGCTGGTGTTTCCCCAAGCTCTGGCCGCCATCACCCATCTGGGGGCTTGCGGCAGAACCGTTCTGCTTTCGGATGGCGATATGGTCTTTCAACCGCGTAAAATCCATCGCTCCGGCTTATGGGACGCGGTGTCGGGGCGAGTTCTGATTTACGTACACAAGGAAAAAGTGTTGGATGACGTGCAACAACGCTACCCGGCAGCGCATTATGTGGTGGTGGACGACAAGCCCAATCTGCTGGCCGCCATGAAGCGGGTGCTCAAGGCTAAGCTCACGACGGTGTTCATACGCCAGGGCCAATATGCACTGGCGCCGGATGCCGACAGCTACGAACCGTCGCCCGATCGCGTCATCGAGCGCATCGGCGATTTGATTAACCTTACTTCCTCTGACTTTCAGGTGCCAACATGAAACCTACCCAAGCACTCCACGATCTCGGCCAAAGCCTCTGGCTGGACAACATCACCCGCGACATTCTCGACAATGGCACCCTGCGTCGCTATGTCGATGAGTTGTCGGTCACCGGCCTCACCTCGAATCCGACCATTTTCGATGAAGCCATCGGCGGCGGCGCCACCTACGATGCCGCCATCCAAAAGAAGGCGGGTGCCGGCCTCTCGGGCGAGGAGCTGTTCATTGAAATTGCCCTGGAGGATCTGCGCCGCGCCGCCGACATTTTCCGTCCGATCTACGATCGCACCGACGGCAACGACGGTTGGGTTTCCATGGAAGTCTCGCCGCTGCTCGCCGCCGATACCAAGGCCACCATCGCCTCCGCCCTGAAAATCCACAAGCAGGCGGATCGCCCCAATCTCTACGTGAAAATCCCCGGCACGCCCGAAGGCGTGCCCGCCATCGAAGAAGCCATTTTCGCCGGCGTGCCGGTGAACGTCACTCTGTTGTTTTCTCGGGAACACTACTTGGCCGTGGCCGATGCCTATATGCGCGGCCTGGAGCGGCGCAAGGCGGCAGGCCTTGATCTGCGCATCAATTCCGTGGCCTCGGTGTTCGTGAGCCGCTGGGATCGCGCTGTCGCCGACAAGGCCCCCGAGGATCTGCGCAACAAGTTGGGGATCGCCATCTGCTTGCGTACCTACAAGGCTCACTGCGACCTCATCGCCTCCAAGCGCTGGAAAGATCTCGAGGCAGCCGGCGCCCGCAAACAGCGCATGCTGTGGGCCAGCACCGGCGTGAAGGATCCCAAGGCGCCGGCAGATCTCTACGTGTCGGCGTTTGCGGCTCCCGAGACCGTCGACACCATGCCCGAGAAGACCCTGCTGGCCTTCGCGGAAAAAGGCACGGTGAAGGGCGTGATCCCGAAGGATGGCGGCGATGCGGAGGACGTGCTCAAGCGCTTCGAAAAGGCGGGCATCGACGTGAAGGCTCTGGCCGAGAAGCTGCAGGTCGACGGCGCGGAATCCTTCGTCAAATCGTGGACAGAACTCATGAAGCGCATTGCCGACAAGAGCAAGGCGCTCGCCAAATCGTGAGCCCGCGCATCGACCCCTTGGCGGGGCAGCCCGCGCCTCTCGATCGTTTAGTGGATGTGCCGAGGCTGGTGAGTGCCTACTACACCGGCCGTCCCGACGCCGCCGAATCCACGCAACGCGTGGCCTTCGGCACCTCGGGTCATCGCGGCACCTCGTTCGATTTGAGCTTCAACGAAGCGCATGTGCTCGCCATCACCCAGGCCATTTGCGAATACCGCAAGCAACAGAGCGTCGACGGCCCCTTGTTTATCGGGTTCGATACTCACGCGCTCTCTGCGCCCGCCTTCGCCAGCGCGCTTCAAGTCTTGGCTGCGAACGGCGTCGAGGTCATGATGTCGCACGCGGACGAGTACACACCTACGCCCGCGGTTTCGCATGCCATCCTGGTGTACAACCGCGGCCGCACCACCGGCTTGGCCGACGGCATCGTCATCACGCCGTCGCACAATCCGCCCGACAGCGGCGGCTTCAAATACAATCCCACCAATGGCGGTCCGGCGGATACGCAGGTGACGTCCTGGATGGAAGCGCGGGCCAACGAACTCATGGCCGCCGGCCTGAAGGGCGTCGAGCGCGTGGACTATGGTGCGGCCCGCCGCGCGGCCACCACGCATGAGCACGACTACGTCACCTCGTACGTGAATGAACTGAACTCCGTCATCGACATGGAGGTCATTCGCGGTTCCAAAATACGTCTTGGAGTCGACCCCTTGGGCGGCGCCGGCGTGCACTACTGGGCGCGCATCGCGGAACGCTACAAATTGGATTTACGCGTGGTCAACGACGAGGTGGACCCTACCTTCCGCTTCATGACCCTGGATTGGGACGGCAAGATTCGCATGGACCCTTCCTCGGCCTATGCCATGCACCGCCTCATTGCCCTGAAAGACAGCTACGACGTCGCCTTCGCCTGCGACACCGATCACGATCGCCACGGCATTGTGACCGCGAGCGTAGGTCTCTTGCCGCCGAATCACTACCTCTCGGTGTGCGTCGATTACTTGTTCCGCCAGCGCAAGCAATGGAAGGCTGACGCGGCCGTGGGCAAAACCGTGGTGAGCAGCGCCATGATCGACCGCGTCGCCGCCCGGCTGGGCCGGCGTCTGTACGAAGTCCCCGTGGGCTTCAAATGGTACGTGTCTGGCCTCCTGGACGGCAGCCTCGGGTTCGGCGGCGAGGAAAGCGCCGGCGCCTCCTTCAATCGCTTCGACGGCAGCCCCTGGAGCACCGATAAGGACGGCATCACCGCAGCATTGCTATCGGCCGAGATGACCGCGAAAACCGGGCGCGATCCCGGCCAGGCCTACCGCGAACTCACCCACGACTTGGGCGAGCCCTTCTCCAGCCGAGTGGATGCACCCGCAACCCCCGCACAGAAGAAAATCCTGTCCAAACTCGACAAGGATCGCATTCGCAGCACGGAACTCGCCGGCGACAAGATCGAATCCGTGATGAGCGTCGCCCCCGGCAATAATGCGCCTATCGGCGGCATCAAGGTCGCCTCCAGCAACGGCTGGTTCGCAGCGCGCCCCTCCGGCACGGAAAACATCTACAAGATTTACGCCGAGAGCTTCCGCGACGAGGCGCATCTGCAGCGCTTGCTGGTTGACGCGCAAACCGTCGTGGATGCCGCCCTCGCGTAGTAAGGCCATGGCCAATGAGAAGGCCATGACCAATGAGGATGCCGTGACCAACAACACGGCCGGCGCGGATGGCGTGCCCAGCGACACGGCCAAGGTACTGCTCCCGTGGCTGGTGGCAGTCGGATTTTTCATGGAATCGCTCGACACGACGATTCTAAATACGGCCGTCCCCACCATCGCACAGGCGCTGCAAGTGCCGCCTCTCAGCATGAAGGCGGTGCTGGCCAGCTACACCCTGAGCCTCGCGGTCTTTATTCCCATCAGCGGCTGGATGGCCAATCGCTTCGGTACGCGCCGCGTGTTCGCCTCCGCCATCGGCATCTTCACGCTGGGCTCGTTGCTCTGCGGCATCTCCCGGGATATTCACCTGCTGGTGGCCTGCCGCATTCTGCAGGGCTGCGGCGGCGCCATGATGCTGCCCGTGGGGCGCCTCACGCTGGTACGCACCTTCGCGAAGACGGAACTCATTCGCGCCATGAGTTTCGTCTCCATACCTGCGCTCGTGGGGCCCATGTTGGGGCCGCTGCTGGGCGGTGTGATCATTCACTATTTTCATTGGAGCGTTATTTTTTTCGTGAACATTCCCATCGGCCTGGTGGGACTGACCATGGTGTACCGGCACATGCCGGATTTTCGGGCCGCCAAAAACGACCCTCTGGACATCGTGGGCTTGACCTTGTTCGGCTCGGGGATTTCGCTGCTGTCCTATGTGCTCGAGGTTTTCGGCGAACACACCTTGAGCGGCCGCGAAATTCTGGGTTTGCTGGGAATTTCCTTCGCCCTGCTCGGCACTTACTTCCTGCACGGCACACGCACACCCTATCCGCTGCTCCGCTTGAGTCTGCTGCGTCTAAGAAGTTTCCGTGTCTCCGTCGCCGGCAACCTGTGTACACGCATAGGCATCGGCGGCCTGCCTTTTCTGCTGCCCTTGTTGTACCAGGTGGGATTGGGCTATACGGCCATTCAGTCGGGCTTGATGATCATGCCACAGGCCTTGGCCGCCATGAGCTTGAAAATGTTTCTGCCGCGCATCCTGCAACGCTTCGGCTATCGCAAGGTTCTGGTGTGGAACACCCTTATCCTGGGCGTCATGCTCGGCCTGTTCTCGACCATTGACGTCGGTACACCCGCCTGGCTCATTGCCTTGCTGACTTTCGTCTTCGGCTTCGTCACCTCGACTCAGTACACCAGCATGAATACCCTGGCCTACGCCGATGTGTCGGCGGAAGAGGCCAGTTCCGCCAGCACTATTGCCAGCACGGTGCAACAATTGGCGGTGAGTTTCGGCGTCGCCGCCGCCTCGCTCACCGCCGCGGTGTTCATTCCGACTCACGCGCAGGCCAGCCCGTCGGCACTCATTCACGGCATCCATTGGGCGTTCCGTGCCCTCGGTGCCTCGACCATTATCGCCACGCTGGTTTTCTGGGAATTGAAGCCCGACGACGGCGCCGCCGTCAGCAGCCAAAAGGCGGAAGTACCGGCGGGATGATCCCGCGGATGGCGGGGCCAAGCTTCAGATTAACGGCAGCCTGCCGAACTGAATGTGATCATAGACGGAGGGCAGAACCATGCGTGACACTTCCCGAATTGCCGCCCTTGGCCTGACCTTGATCGCGGCCGTCGCCTTGGCCGTTGCTCCGCGAGCCGGCGGTAGCACAACGGAAATCACCAGTACCGGCCACTCGGGAAACACCACCACTAGCGGAAACACCACCACTAGCGGAAACACCACCACCGCCGGCAATGCCAATGCCACCGGCACTGCCAATGCCACCGGCACTGCCAATGCCACCGGCAGCGGCAATGGCCATTATTCCGGCGGCGGCCTGTTGTGCGCCGGCCTGCTCGAGAGCGGCATCCTTGGCGATATATTCACGGTGGCACCCGCCAGCGCCGTCCACCGCGAAGACCGAGGTTCCGCCATTCAATTTGCGCCCATTTGGTCGGACTCTCACCAAACCACAGTCGGGGACACATCGCCGGTCGAGCCGCCAAAAAGCAAACCCGTCGCGATCATCAAGCTGCCGATTTCGTTTTCCGAGGCCGACCGGCAGAAATTCGCCGCTGCCGGATGGAAGCCGCATAAGGCGGGAGCTCTCGGAATGTCTTACTGTCTGGACCGTGCGGGCCGGAGCGACGCCACCGCATCACCCGTGACACAAGGAATGATTTGCGTAACCGCCGCCCCGTGATCGGGCGGCCCGCGTAGGGCGGGCCGCGTAGGGGCGCGTGTCGCCTACTTCAGCGTCGCCCCGATATCCGATGACTGCGCCCAAATATTGATCCCACCGTCCTTGGCATACTGATCGATTTCGTTGAGCTCTTCAGCGCTGAACGAAAGGCTCTCCAGACTTTTCAGCGAATCGGCCAACTGCCCGACGGTGCGGGCACCGATCAGTGCGGAAGTAACGCGGGGATCGCGCAGCACCCAGGAGATCGCCATTTGGGGTAGGGTCTGCCCGCGCCTTTCGGCAACCGCGTTGAGTTCACGTATCAGGTGAAGGTTATTCTTGGTAATGAGATTCTGGCTCAAAGAGCCAGACTTCGTGGCACGGGTCTCGGCGGGGATGCCTCCCAGGTACTTCTTGCTCAGCATTCCTTGCGCCAACGGCGAAAACGCGATGCAACCCACACCGAGTTGCCCCAGCGTTTCGAGGAGATCCTTCTCGATCCAACGGTTGAGCAAGGAATACGACGGCTGGTGTATTAATAGCGGGACGTGGAAAGACTTGAGAATCTCCGCAGCCTGTCGCGTGAGGTCCGCCGAATACGAGGAAATTCCGACGTAGAGAGCTTTGCCTTGGCTGTGCAAGCTGGCCAGCGCACCCATGGTCTCCTCGAGGGGTGTCTCGGCGTCCACGCGATGCGAATAAAAAATGTCGACGTAGTCGAGCCCCATGCGCTTCAGGCTCTGGTCGCACGAGGCCACGAGGTATTTTCGAGATCCGCCCACATCGCCATAGGGCCCGGGCCACATATCCCAACCCGCCTTGGTCGAAATGACGAGCTCGTCGCGATGAGCTTTAAAGTCCGTCGCCATGACCCGGCCGAAATTTTCTTCAGCCGAGCCATACGGAGGTCCGTAATTGTTGGCGAGATCGAAGTGGGTAACGCCGTGATCGAAGGCGTATCGCAGAATCGACCGGCCGGTCTCAAAAACGTCGTCGCCGCCAAAATTCTGCCACAGACCCAGTGATATGGCCGGCAACTTCAAACCCGATCGGCCGCAGCGCCGATAGGGCATGGACTCGTAGCGCGAGGGGGCCGCGCTATAGGGAACTGGGAAGGCCACGCACCTTATTCCTTCTTGATCTCGTGCCCGCCGAATTGATTCCGCATGGCCGCGAGCAACTTGTCGACGAAGGAATCGGAGTCACGCGAACGGAAGCGCTCCAGTAGCGAGGCCGTGATGACAATGGCGGGTACACCCAGCTCCACCGCCTCGGACACTGTCCAGCGTCCCTCCCCCGAGTCCACCACGTAGGGTGCAATGCCCTTCAGCGTGGGGTTCTTCGCCAAAGCGTCGGCAGTCAAGTCCAGCAGCCAGGACCGCACCACGCTGCCATAGCGCCAAATCTCAGCGATTTGCGTCAAATCGAGCTTGAATTCGGTCTTGTGCTGCAGGATGGAAAAGCCTTCCGCATACGCCTGCATCAGACCGTACTCGATGCCGTTGTGAATCATTTTGGTGTAGTGGCCGGATCCCACCGCGCCTACATGGCCCCAGCCCTGGTTCGGCGCAGGCGCAAGCGCCTCGAAAATGGACTTCACACGCTCGACCACCGCCTTCTCGCCGCCGATCATCAGGCTGTAGCCCTCGGCCAAACCCCAGACGCCTCCGCTGGTACCGGAGTCGACATAGTCGATTTTCTTCTCCGCCACGGCGGCGGCGCGCCGCTGCGTGTCGCGGTAATTGGAGTTGCCGCCGTCGATAATGCAATCGCCGGGCGACAATAACGGCACCAAGGAATTGATGGTGCTATCGGTAATCTCGCCCGCCGGCACCATGAGCCAAATCACCCGGGGGGCTTTGAGCTTGCCCACCAGCGCTTCCAGGGAAGCCGCAGAACCGCCGCCCTTCTCCTCGATCTGCTTACGCGCCGCCTCAGACGGGTCGAAGCCCACAACCTCATGGCCCCCGCGCATCAGGCGCTGCGCCATGTTCGCGCCCATGCGACCCAAACCAATCATTGCGATTTGCATAAATTACATCCAACCAATGTCGCGCGAACGCTATGCGCACGAGTATAAATCCGCGCCCGCGCGCAGGTACAGCGACTTCTTGCCGCGCCCGCGGGTTAACCCTTCGTCAGCCCCGACTTAAAATTGTCATGAAAGCCGGACTTCCCACCGGCTCGAACCGTCCGGTGAATTGTAGTGTCCCGCTGGCTGCACTCAACCGAAACGAAGTGATCGAATCGCCCTTCTGATTGCACGCATACAGGAACTCGCCGCCGGGATCGAGAGCGATGCTGCGCGGCGAGTCAGCATGCACCCAGGCATCGGAAGTCATACGCAATTGGCCGTCCACCGCAACCGCAAACACGCTGACCCCGCTGTGCAGCCGGTTGGCCACGTACAAGAACCGGCCATCCGCGCCGATATTGATATCCGACGAGAGAATACTTCCCGCGAACTTGGGCGGAGCGGCCGAGACCATTTGCTTCTCACGCATGCCGCCGGTGGCCGGGTCGTAGTCGTACACCACCACCTTCGCATCGTGTTCATACGAGTTATAGAACACCTTGCCATTGGGATGGAAGGCGAAGTGACGCGGCGCCGAGCCCGAGAGCGCCGGAATTACCGGTGTCGCGGCCGGCAATAGGCGCCCCGCCTGGGCATCCAAACGCCACACCAGCGTGAGGTCGAGACCCGCATCATTGGCAATCACGAATTGTCCCGACGGATCTGCGGCCACCATGTGCGGGTGCGGTCCATCGTGATCGCTGGCCGCGAACTGTCCCGGCGGCTCATCCACGGCGCGTGCCCGATGCCGTGCGCCGACGATGGGGCGCATGTCGGAGGCAGCGCCCAGAGATCCATCGGCGGCCACCGGAAACACCGCCACACTTCCACCGCCGACATTCGCCACGAACACGAATTTTCCGGAAGGATGCACGCTGACATGACCCGGGAACGCACCGCCCGAGTGCACCGCGTTCAGCCGAGTGAGGCGGCAACTCTCGGGATCGATGGCGTACGAGACGACGGCGCCGTCGTGCGCGCCGCCAAAATTGTCGATCTCGCTGATGGCATATAGACGGGTGCGCGCCGGATTCAGCGCAAGCCATGTGGGATTGCGAATGTCGCCGACCACCTGCAGCTGCGACAGTGCGCCCGTGCTGCGGTCCATGTCGAATAGGTAAATGCCGCCACCATTCGGCGTGTACGTGCCGACATAGGCAACGCTTCTGGGGCCGGCCGCCCGTAGCACGGTCGTTGCGAGGGTAGCGGGCAGGAACAATGCAGACGCCGTGCGCCGAATAAACTCGCGCCGTGTGGATCCTGTTGTCAGCAACGCTTTCTCGAAAGATGCTGACACGAGTCTAGACCAGGCCGCTCCCGCCTAGCGCCCCATTCGACCTAAGCGAGTGTTAAGTTGTGTCAATGGCGACAACAAATACGACGAGGTGCTGTTCGGCTCGATCAACGGATCCGATCCGCGACGGGTAGTCATTCTTGAAGCAATCGCGTTGTGAAAGAAGCGTCGGAAAAGTAAAAGTCCGTCAACTTGCGAGGCAGAAGTAAGGACTACGTTTACATTCGCGGGTCGCCGCAGAGACGCGACGCTATCAGTCAAATAAGCACATAGCGGCATGCCCCAGCAGCCGCTGCGTAGTTCAGGCCTCGGCCTTGACGGGCGCGGCTTCCACCGGTGCTTCCGGCAATCCCGACGATTCCGACGATTCCGGCAAATCGCCCGTCACAGACCCATCGGGTCCGGTCGCGCGCCGCTGCTGCTTTGCGTCCTGGCGCGCCTTGCGGGCCGCCTCTTTCTGTTTTTTTGCATGCTTGTAATTTGGCTTGGCCAATTGAATCTCCTGATATTCCCCGATATATGCGATCTTACTCTGGTTGGACGGACACGCGTACGGATAAGCGATGCCGCCCGCCGCCGACTATGACGCCGCGCAACGGCGACACGTCCCCGAAATCACGGCCCCACGCGATGATGATGTGATCGGAACTCACGCGCACATCGTTGGTAGGATCCAAGTCGACCCAGCCGAAGGGCGGACAAAACACCGACACCCAGGCGTGCGAAGCATCCGCTCCCACATACGCCGCGTCCGCTCCCGGGGGCGGCAGCGTGCGGAGGTAGCCGCTCACATAACGCGCCGCGAGGCCGCGTGAGCGCAGGCAGGCCAGCATGATGTGGCTGAAATCTTGGCACACGCCGCGGCGCGCCTCGAAGGCTTCGATGGCCGAGGTGCGAATATTGGTGCTGCCCGGCGCGTATTTGAAGTCGCGATGGATCTTGGCTCTCAACGCCTCCGCCGCGAGCAGCGTCGGCGCATCCGCCACGAAGCAATCCGCACCGTACTCGGTGAAGGTCTGTTTGATCCTGACGTAGCTCGACTCCATGCGGTAGCGGCTGGCGTCCAGAATGTCCGCGCTCACGGGTTTGCCGGAAAACGCCAGCGTATCGCGAACGCGCTCCCAGGCATCGCTCGAAGCGGCGTCCATGTCGGGCGCGGGCTGCACTTCGACGCGCACCTCCGCGAGTACTTCGAGGTGATCGTGCGGCGAATCGTATTCCAGGCGCGTGACATGATTGCCGAAGGCATCCAGGTCCTCGCTGCGCGAACTGGGCTGCGGCGCCAGCGAGATGGTGCGGTCCCGGCAGGACTGCAGAGGCGTATTGCGCGGAGTCAAGTGCAATAGCTGGTGCGAATGCGCCACGTTGCCGCCGTAGCTGTACGCCGTTTCGTGGCGCACGCGGTAGCGTACCGCCGTCATGCCGCCACCGTGCGCATTTCAATATCAATCAGCGAGAAGTGCTTGAGCGACAGGCGATCGGACAGCGTGGCCGTGGCATTCGACAAGGCAGTCAGCTGCTCAGCCAAGGTCTGCCGTGCGCGCGCCGCGCGCGCACTGTCACCGTCGATGGAAATGACCTCCATTTGCTCGACGACGCTCACCGCCTCATCGATGCTATCGTCGGGAATCCCGCCCAGCGAGGCAGCGATGCGGACCAGCGAGTACTGCATGTGATTCCATTGATAGGCCAAGGCGCGAGGATTGGTTTTGTCGAACACCAACAGATCGATGGTGGAGCCCAGCAGCGGCGCCGCGATATATCGGGTGCGATACGTGATGGTGCTGTCGCCGATATCCAGCAGCCATTCCAATTCGCTTTGCGACGGCACGCTGCCCGACTGCAGATGCAAAGCCAGAAGCTCGGACAGGAACTGCAATCTCTCCAGACGGCGCCCCAACATCATGAGCCGCCAACCATCATCCTGCGTCATATCGTCCAACGCAAAGCCCGCCAGCGCCGCCAGGGACAACAACAGCGTATCCAGGGTCTCCCGCGGATCTGCCTTGGCGTCCGCGGCTTCTTGAAATTGGCGCTGCAGCACGCTAATCGCACGCCAATTCTCGGCGGACAAGCGGCTGCGCGTCTGAGCGGCGCACCACTGCAGTCGCTGCAAATCCGCGCGCAAGCCCAAGGGGTTACCCTCCTCGAATACCGGCGCAGTACCGCTGCTTTTCGGCATGGTAATGAAATTCCGGCACGTTTCCAGAGCCTGCGGCCACAGCGCCGCATTGGTACGTGCGCCCAACGTCGCGCGCAGTAGGCGCGCCTTGTCCTCGCAGCGCTCGCTGTACCGTCCCAGCCAGAACAAGTTCTCGGCCAAGCGCGACGGAAGTTCGTCGTGCCGGGCCGGCGAGCGCGGCGCGATGGACGCGCCCGACGCATCGTCGGTGGCGCGATGATCCGCCGCCAACACCCACACATCCTTGCTGCCGCCGCCGCGCTGCATGGATACGACGTCGGCGGTATCGGAGGCGATGCGCGCCAAGCCACCCGGCATGACCCGATAGCCAGCGGGCGTGGCGACGGCATACACCCGAATGCCCAACGCCCGCGCCGCAAAGCCCTGCGCCCCGGGATTGCGCCACACCGGCGCCTGCGAGAATGCCAGACGCTCCTGCGCCACATAGGCATGCGGCCGCGCCGCGATACGTGCCACCAATTTCGCACGCGCCTCAGCCGGCAAATCGCGGCCGAACACCGCTTCGAAATGTTGATTGGGATACGCCGGCTTGATGACCAGGCGACCGATGTTGGCCACGACATAGTCGAGCGCCGCTTTCTCGCCGCACCACCACGTCGCCACCGACGGCAAGCGCAATGTCTCGCCCAACAAGCGCTCCGCCGCGGCCGGGATGAAGCCCATCCACGCCGCCGACTCCAGCACCCCGCTGCCCAACGCATTGGCAATGACCACCTTGCCGGCCCGCACCACCGCGATCAATCCCGGCACGCCCAACGCCGAATCGGCGCGCAGTTCCACAGGATCGCAAAAATCATCATCCAGACGGCGAAAAATGGCATGCACACGCCGCAGCCCGCCCAGGGTCTTCAAACACACCGTGTCGCCCCGCACCGTGAGGTCGTTGCCCTCCACGAGAGGCAGGCCCAGTTGCCGGGCGAGATAAGCATGCTCGAAATAGGTTTCGTTGAAAGAGCCCGGCGTCAGCACCACCGCCAGCGGCGTCTCGCCCTCAGGCGCATGCCGCAGCAAGCTCTCGCGCAGCGCACCGAAGAAACCGCCCAAAGAGCGCACGCCAAGATCACTCAGGAGATCCGGAAACACTCGCGACACGATTTGCCGGTTCTCGAGCGCGTAACCCGGCCCGGAAGGCGTCTGCGTTCTATCCGCGAGCGCCCACCACCGGCCATCCGCCGAGCGCGAAATGTCCACCGCATACACATGCAGCCGATTGCCGCCCGTCGCGATACCATGGCACGGCCACAAAAAATTAGGATGACCGAACGGCAGCTCGGCGGGCACCACGCCATCGGCCAACAATTTCTGCGGCCCATACAGATCGGCGAGCAGCGCATCGAACAGCCGCGCGCGCTGGATGACACCCAGTTCGATTTCACGCCACTCGGCGGCCGTGAGCAAAATCGGCAAGGGATCGAGCACCCAAGGACGGTCGCGCCCCTGGCTGTCGGCGTACACATTGTAGGTAACGCCGTTCTCGATGATGAGCCGGCGTGCCAACTCCACACCCCGCCGCACTCCCTCCGCTCCGTTATTGGCCAGCCGGTCGATCAGCGGCTGCCAATGCGGCCGCACTGCCCCGGTACCATCGAGCAACTCGTCGTAGCGCCGGGTATCGCTCTGATAGGTTTCAAGGCGTGTTGCGGGCATCACTCACTTGCGCATATCCAGGGTGAACGGGAACTCGCGATCGATCACGGCAGGCTGTACCGCCATGGCTCCCGGCGTATGGCCCATGCGCACGAAGCGCGCGAGGCGCCGGCTCTCAGCCTCGAAGGAGTTCACCGGGAAAATCTCGTGGCTGCGGCCGCCGGGATGCGCGACATGGTACTGGCATCCGCCCATGGAGCGATTCATCCACGAATCGAACAAATCAAATACCAGCGGCGCATGCACCCCAATGGTCGGATGCAGTGCCGACGAAGGCTGCCACGCGCGATAGCGTACCGCGCCCACGAACTCCCCCACCCGCCCCGTGGGCTGCATGGGGATCGCCCGGCCGTTACAGGTCACCACGTAGCGACCCGAGGTCAGACCGCTCGCCTTCACCTGCAGTCTCTCCACCGAGGCGTCGACATACCTCACGGTCCCGCCCGCGGTGCCCTCTTCACCCATGACATGCCAAGGCTCCAACGCCTGCCGCAGCTCCAGGTGCATGCCGCGCGTCGAGAAGTCGCCATACTTGGGAAACCGGAACTCGAAATGCGGCGCGAACCACTGCGCATCGAAGCCGTAGCCTGCGTGCGCCATATCCGTCATGACATCGGCCAAATCCAGATCCACGAAGTACGGCATCAAGAAGCGATCGTGCAGTTCCGTGCCCCAGCGCACCAAGGTATCCGGCGCATAGGGCTTGTTCCAGAACCGGGCCACCATGGCCCGCAGCAACAACTGCTGCGTCAGACTCATGCGCGCATGCGGCGGCATTTCAAAGGCGCGCATTTCCAACAAGCCTAAGCGCCCCGTCGGCCCATCCGGCGAATACAGCTTGTCGATGCAGAACTCGGCGCGATGGGTGTTGCCCGTCACGTCGATCAGCAAATTGCGCAGCAGCCGATCCACCAGCCACGGCGGCACGCTATCGCCCGGCTTGGGAAACTGCTTGAACGCCACTTCCAATTCGTACAAGGAATCGTTGCGCGCCTCGTCGACGCGCGGCGCCTGCGAAGTCGGCCCGATAAACAGGCCCGAAAACAAATACGACAACGACGGATGATTGTGCCAATACGACAGGAGGCTGCGCAGCACATCCGGTCGCCGTAGGAACGGCGAGTCATTCACCGTCGCGCCGCCCAACACCACATGGTTGCCGCCGCCGGTCCCCGTGTGCCGGCCGTCCAGCATGAATTTTTCGGTACTGAGGCGTGTCTCGCGAGCCGCTTCGTACAAGAACGTGGTCCCATCCACCATCTCGCTCCACGTCGCCGACGGCTGCACATTCACTTCGATCACGCCCGGATCCGGGGTCACCTTGAAATTGCTCAGACGGGGATCGCTGGGCGGTTCGTAGCCTTCGATGACAATGGGCTGATCCAAAGCCTCGGCCGCCGCTTCCACCGCCGCGACCAACTCCAGATAGTGATCCAGCTCGCGCGCCGGCGGCATGAATACATAGAGCACGCCATTACGCACCTGGGCGCACATGGACGTCCGGGTGAGCGCCGCCGCCGACTCCTTGAATTCCGGCCGCGCCTCTACAATGGTCGGCGTACGCGACACATCCCGCTCGCGAAACTGCCGCCGTATTTCCGCATGCGGCAACAGGGGTGAAAACGCCTGCGAAGGATCCGGCGCATGAATGAAAGGATAATCGCCGGTCGCGGTCCAGGGCTGCGACTCCAACGGCAAGCGATAGCCAATGGGCGAATCGCCTGGAATCAAGTAACAGCGTTCGCTGCGCAGGAACCACGGTCCGGTCTGCCACTGTCGGCCGTCGGCCGTGCGCGCCACCGGCAGCACATGTCCAATGATGTCATCCAAGCCCTGCTCGAACACCTTCGCCAGACGCACGCGCTCCATCGGATCCTTGAGCTCCGAATCGAAGGGATCGACGTTCGACGGCAGGCGGCGCTCGCGCCACAGGTAATAGAACGCATCCTCGTACGCCGCGAATATGTACTTCGCATCGAACCCGAGTTCGGCGGCGACGCGCGCGAGGAAGAGCTGCGCATGAGCCTCGGTGACGGCGTAAGTCTTGTTCTCATCGGCAATGAGCTTGGGGTCCGCCCAAATCGGCTCGCCGTCCTTGCGCCAGTAACAGTTCAACGACCAGCGCGGCAATTGTTCCCCGGGGTACCACTTACCCTGGCCGAAATGCGCCAGGCCCTTCGGCGCGTAGCGTTCCTTCATGCGCTGGTACAACGTCGTGGCGAGCTTGCGCTTGTTCGGGCCCATCGCCGCCGTATTCCATTCGGCGCCATCCGGATCGTCGATGGACACGAACGTGGGCTCGCCGCCCATGGTCAGTCGTACATCGAAGGCCTTGAGGTCCGCGTCGACGGCATGCCCCAGGCGCTCGATGGCTGTCCATTCGGCATCGCTGTAGGGCTTGGTGACTCGCGGTGCCTCCCAAATGCGACGCACAGTCATGGAATGCGCGAAGGTGGTCTCGCACTCGTCCACGGCGCCGCTAATGGGTGCCGCCGCCGAAGGCTCGGGTGTGCACGCCAATGGTATGTGACCCTCGCCCGCCAACAGGCCCGAGGTCGCATCCAATCCTATCCAACCGGCGCCCGGCAAATACACCTCGCACCAGGCATGCAAATCCGTGAAGTCCTGCGACGCGCCCACCGGCCCGTCCAACGACTTCACATCGGGCACCAACTGAATGAGATACCCCGAGACGAAGCGCGCCGCCAATCCCAGATGCCGGAACAATTGCACCAGCAGCGCCGCGGAATCCCGGCACGAGCCGGAGCGCTTCACCAGCGTCTCCTCCGGCAACTGCGTGCCCGGCTCCATGCGAATCAGGTACTTGATGTCGTTGGCGACCCGCCGATTCAAATCCACGATGAAATCGATGGTGCGAACGCGGTCGCGCGGCACACTGTCGAGATACGCATTGAGCAACGGCGTCACCGGCGCTTTGACCAAGTACGGCACCAACTCGCGCCGCTCATTGGAGTCATACTTGAACGGATAGCTTTCCGCGTACGGCGCCATGAAGAAGTCGAAGGGATTGAGCACCGACATCTCGGCGACCAAATCCACCTCCACTTTGAATTCCCGGGTTTCGTCCGGAAATACCAGTCGCGCCAGGTAATTCGCCTCCGGGTCCTGCTGCCAGTTAATGAAGTGATCATGCGGCGTCACTTTCAGCGAGTACGACAGGATTCGGGTTCGGCAGTGGGGAGCCGGTCGAAGTCGGACGATCTGGGGGCTCAAACCCACCAGGCGATCGTAGCGATAGTGGGTAACGTGATTCAGGGCAACATGAATGGACACAGCAATTCTCCGCTCGCTAAACCTAGCTCGACGCGATTTGTCATAAGGAATACCGCGCCATGCGCACCACGATGGTGCGCCGCTTCCCTAAAGCCCGGTTGCACAGCGAGGTGCGGGATAAGTGTATAACGCCGGCGCCCCGGGTATCGGTCCACGTTGTTAAGATGCGAGGGATCATGCCGGATACCCCCTCGAAGTCTTGGTTGAAGTCGGCCGGCATGGGCCTCGCAGTCCTGTCCTTCATCAATCTATTCAATTACCTAGACCGTTATCTGGTCCCGGCATTGTTCGAAAGCCTCAAGGCCTCGGAGCTGCACCTCTCAGATTCCGAGCTCGGGGCGCTGATGTCGGGATTCCTGATCGTCTTCACCTTCACGGCACCCGTGTTCGGCGCCCTGGGCGACCGCTACGCACGTCCCAAGCTCATCGCTTTCGGTGTGGCCTGCTGGAGCCTGGCCACGACCCTATCGGGATTCGCGGGAAATTTCGCAGCTCTCCTGGCCGCGCGCGCCTCGGTGGGTATCGGCGAGGCCGCCTACGGCACCGTCGCCCCCAGCCTGCTCTCGGATTACTACCCCGCCGATCGCCGCGGTCGAGTCATGGCCATTTTCTTCTGCGCCATCCCCGTGGGCTCCGCGCTGGGCTATGTCGTCGGCGGCATCATGGACGTGCACTTCGGCTGGCGGGTCGCCTTTTTCGTCGCCGGCATTCCCGGCCTGATCCTCGCCGCCCTATGCTTCGGAATGCGCGACCCGCCGCGCGGCAGCCAAGACGGCGAGACGACCGGCGGCAGCCCCACGGCGACGGCCTCCGGCAAGAACACCACAGCCGACAAGCCTCGCGGGAACATCGGCATCGACACCCTCAAAACTTACTGGCGCCTGCTGAGCAATCGCCCCTACCGGTTCACGGTACTGGGCTATGCCGCCTACACCTTCGCCATGGGCGGTCTCGCCTCCTGGATGCCCGCCTTTCTCGAGCGCGTGCGTGGCATGCCCCACGGCAACGCCACCATCAGCTTCGGCTACATCGTGGTGATCACCGGCTTCATCGGCACTTTCGTCGGCGGCTGGCTGGGCGACTACTGCAACAAGGTCTCGAAGCGTGGGTACCTCGCGGTGTCGGCAGCCGCCACCGCCATCGCCGCGCCCTTCACGTGGTTCGCTCTCACCACGCCCTCGCCGCACGCCTACGTGGTATGCATGGTCATCGCGCAGCTGATGATGTTCATCTCCACCGGGCCCATCAACGCCTCCATCGTGAACTTGGTATTGCCCGGCGAGCGTGCCTCCGCCGTGGCCCTCGAGATCTTCGTCATTCATCTGTTGGGCGATTGCGTCTCCCCTTATCTCATCGGCCGGCTATCGGACGCCTTCTCCTTGGCCCAAGCCGTGAAAATCGTTCCGGCCGTGGTGGTCATTTCCGCGGCCCTCTGGGCCTGGGCCGCGCGTTCGCAAACCGACACTACCCACCCGAACCCGAACGGACCTCGAACGGCACCGGCATAGTCCGTCCATCGCTGAAGCGAAATACGATCTCCACCCGATCATGCTGATGCAATTGCCGCGTAGCGTGCATGAGCATCAGGTGATACCCACCCTCCGCGAAGCGCACCGTCGCCTGCGGTTTCAGCACCAACGACGCCACCGGCCGCATTTCACTCATGCCATGGCTCTCGAGGGTCTGGTGCATGCTCACCTCTGCGAAATCCGGACTGCTCGCACCCACCAACTCCAAGGTCGTGGGTCCCTTGTTGGTCAACGTCACGTAGCCGGCCGCCGGCAAATCCGCCGGCAACCAACGCACCCACGCATCCGCCGCCTCAACGACCAACGCTGCGGTATCCGCGCCGCGGGCCGGCAACCCGCCGCCGCACACCGTCGATATCAGCGCCAGCAGCAACGCCAGACTCGGCGCCCGCCCCAGCAGCCGCCCGTACCCTGCACCGCCCATTGCCTCAAAACGCATAACTCGCCCCCACACTGAACGTGTACTTCGCAAACAGCTGAGCGACGCTATGCGCCGCGTGCCTGGCCCACCGCCGCGAAGGTCTCATCGAACTCGCTGCGCCCCACCATGTCCTCGATGTTCGTGCTTATCTTGCGCTGCCAATTCGGGTATTCACTATCGGTGCCCGGCACGTTCACGGGATCCACCATTCCTAGGAGATCTTCGATCTGAAGTGCCACCAGCACCGTCGGCGAACGCGCAAGATACACATGCAAGGCCTTCGCGAGATCCGGCGTGAACGGGTCCGACGGCGCAGCAGGATAATTGGGTTGCAGCCCCTGCTCCCGCAAGGCATTGAGCAGGTTTACTTTATCCCGATCGCGCTCCAGCATGACTTCGTTCTGCATATCCGCTGTGGGATAGAGATTCAAACGCTGCCGCAATTGAATATCCAAACCTTCCCAGTAGCTACGCAACGTGGGCATGTCGTGGGTCGTCACCGTACCCAAGGCGCGCCGCACGAATTCATCGGGCCGCCTGAAGCGTCCAGCGTTGTCCTTTTCGAACAGCAGCACCTTGTAGTGATACAGCCCGTACTCGGGCATGGCAACGCGCATCTCATCCGGCACTACGCCCAGATCCTCACCCACGACGAGACACGCCGCGCGGCCACTCTCCAGCGTCAGCACCGTGAGCAGTTGCTGCAGAGGATAGTGCACGTAGGCACCGTCCGTGGGCGAATGGCCCGCAGCGACCCACCACAAACGGCATAGCGACATCACATGGTCCAAGCGCAGCGCACCGTAGTAACGCATGTTGTTGCGTATCAGACGCACGAAACCCAGCAGTTTCTGGGTCTCCATGATGAAAGGATCCTGCGGCGGAATGCCCCACCCCTGGCCGCGCAGCGCCAAGGGATCCGGCGGCGCGCCAATCTCCGCTCCCATGCGATAGCTATTCTGATCTACCCAGGTCTCCGAACCGGACGGGTTGGAACCCACCGCATAGTCGCCGTACAAACCAATGGGCATGCCCAATTCGCGGGCCAGGGCTTGCGCGCCGGCCAACTGGTCATGCGCCAGCCACTGCAAATACAAATGGAATTCCACCTCAGACACATGCGTGTCGGCGAAATGGCGTACCGCCGGCCCGTTGATATCGCGGAATTCTTCCGGCCAACTCAACCATCCCGAGGGCGTGGCCAGCGTGCGGCGAAAGTAATGGTCCAGTGCATCGAAACGCGCATGCGATTGCAGCAGCGCCCCCCCCGCGGCAACGAACGCCCGAAATTCTTGCGCCCGCGCCGTGCTGACACTCAAATGCCGGTCGCTGAAATCGCGAAACAGCAGCCGCAGTATCTCGAATTTCGCATCGGCCACCCCGACGTAATCCACGAGATCCGCCGAGCGCAGAGCGTTCAGCCTATGGGTGAATTCCTCATCGTTCACCCGTGAGGTGGCCTCCGGACAACCGGCATACTCCGGCACATCGGCCACCGAGATATACAGAACATTCAGGAAATGGCGACTAGAAGCGCTATAGGGACTCGACCTCCGCGCATCCGCGGGCGCCAGCGCGTGCAACGGGTTCAAGCCGATGAAGCCGGCACCGCGTGGTGCCAACCAACGAATCAATTGCTTCAGGTCGCCGAAATCACCGATGCCCCAATTGACCCGGGAGCGCATTGTATACAACTGCACCGCAATGCCCCAGAGACGGCGGCCCTGGACGATGGCGGCAGGCTCATAGCACTGCGGCGGCGAGATGATGAGCGAACACCGAGTGGTGCTGCCCCCCAATTTGACTTCCAATTCGTGATAGCCCGGCGGCAAGTCCAGAGGCAATTCGAGCCGTCGGCGCGTGACCCAGGAACCGGCCACGTCACCGCGCCAGACCTCACGACAATCCGCGGTGGACAGATGTCCGTCGCGGCGGCCGCCGTCTTCCAGATTCACCGTCCAAATTAGAATCGAGCCGAAATCCTTGGCCTGCACATTCACATCAAGACCTATGCGGGAGCCATGCGCCGCCGCGACGGGCGGCAACAGCAGGCGCCAACGCGACACCTCGAGTACGCTGAGCTCATTCGCCAGAGCCGCCTCGTCGTCCACTCGGCAGCCCATGGCGCGCAGCAGGTCCGTCTTGGTCTGCAAACTGAAGTAGCGCAGCTCGCCGCGGTAGTCGTGGTAGGCGTCGCCTATCCCACGCAGTCGCGCCATTCTTTCGATCAGTGAGTTGTCCAAAGTATCAACTCTCCAGTATCACGACTCAGCACTCCAACAGCACGGTGCTGCTCGCCATTAGCGGATAATGTTGTGCGAACTCAATCGCCCGCACCGCCGCGTGTTCACGCCCGGTATCGAAGCGGCACGCCCAGGGTGACCCCGGGGCTGGCGGCGGCACACTGAAACTCAGGTCGTCGGCGCCGGCGTTCAGCAG
>Ga0302310_10000329_pt1 | contig 45104 bp, 41 predicted proteins | sample III_Palsa_N1_2_FD_200451 | JGI IMG/M metagenome (GOLD analysis project Ga0302310, IMG submission 200451) | Peat permafrost microbial communities from Stordalen Mire near Abisko, Sweden - III_Palsa_N1_2 | ecosystem: Environmental > Terrestrial > Soil > Palsa > Peat permafrost | place: Sweden...
TGGCTCCCATGCCGGCGCAGCGGAGGGCGCGTTCAGCAAGTCGAAGAAATGACGATGCCGGCGTTCAGCCTGATCCAGGAGTGCACATGCCTCCGCCCACATCCAGGATTGTCTGCGCTGACCGTTCATCTTGCCTACCCATGTCATTCGAACCGAATAACTGAGTGTGGGCTTGGGGCGACAAGTTCAAGTGCTGATCTCGGCGCCGCGACGGTCCCTTAGAACTCGTTGTGATGAGCTGCGACGAAACCGACCTAGTAAATCAGTTCGACACCGATTTGAGCTAACACCAGTGATTAAAACCAGTTGTAGTTGAAGCTCACGCTTACCCGCTCTGCAGCAACCGGGTTTGCCACGACCTCGTGCCGCAGCCAGCTTTCGAATAGAAATACCTGGCCCGGCGCGGCCGGCAGAGTGACCCAGGGCAGATTTTCCCTGCGGGCCTTGGTCAGCCGAGGCGGCGCCGCCATGAAGCGCTCCAAGCGCGGATCTTCGAATTTCAGGCCGGGGCTTTTGGAGGGCACTTGCACATAGTAAGTGCCGCTCAGCGTCGAGAGCGGATGCAGGTGCAAACTATGAGTCGCATGCTGGGACATGATATTGATCCAGCAATCCGTCATTACAAGGTCCCGGCCCGCCAAATTCCATTCCACCGCGGCGGCGAAGGCTTTGACGTGGCGGCGCAGCTTGCGCTCCAGCGTCTCGAAGGTGGGAGATATGCGTTGAAGCTTATGGGCTGACCCATAGGAGGTGTAGCCGCCGGGATAGTTCTTCGCGGACCAGCGCCGTCCAGAGGCATCGTCCTCTCGTATCTGATGCGCCTCCTTCAAGAGTTGACGATTGAACTGCGCGGTGCCCTGGCGCTGCAACGGTGCGGCGTAAACATGAGTGGGAAACAAGGTATGAGTGGCCATGGCCGCAGCCTAGCGGAGGCCGGTGGCAATGGGAACCTCGGGCAGACTGCTGCGGCGACCGCAGCCTCGATCAGGCGTGTCCGACCTGTCTGAATACAGGCTCGACGTACCTGCTCGTGGCGCGGCGCAGAGGCTGGGGCTCCTTCACCTCGTCGGCCCACACGCGGAAGAGTTCCAGCGTGTTCTGGCCGAAGGTGGTGCTGATGGCCACATCGGCGGCATCGCGACCTCGCGCCAGGAGAATGCGGCCGATGCGCCGTTGATTGTTCCGAGGGTCGAACGTGTGCCAGGCGCCGCCCAGATAGGCTTCGAACCACCCGGCAAAATCCATGGGGGCGTCCGACGCCGGCACTCCGATGTCTCCCAGGTATCCCGTGCAGTAACGCGCGGGTATGTTCAAACAGCGGCACAGCGTAATGGCAAGATGCGCGAAATCGCGGCAAACCCCTTCTTGCTCCGAATAAGCGTCCCACGCTGTTTTGCCGGGGCGGGCGAAGTGATAGCCGAACTCCACGTGCTCGTGGGCGAAATCGCAAATGGCCTGTACACGCTCCCAACCGGGGTTCACTTGGCCAAACAGTCGCCAGGCGTCGTCCATCAACTGCTCGGTTTCGCAGTAACGGCTTCCCAGCAGATATACCAGGGTGTCCTCGGGCAAGGCGCTCACGGGGTGTTCCTCGGCCAGAGGGAAAACTGCGTCCGGAAGGCCGGAGTCCGAAATGACGGCGTCGGTGCTCAAAGCGATGCGGCCGGCTGGGGCTTCAATCCGCGTGCAGGTATTACCGAAGCTGTCGTGATAAATGCGGATGGGAATGTGCGGATCCAATCGCATGTTGTCGGGTCGGATCAAGTCGTGTATGCGGCTGGGATGCGCATGCAGCATGAGAATCATGGGCGTCGGCTGCGGACAGGTGAACTCCAGCTGGTAACCGAATCTGATTTTCATGGCCGCTCTCGCTGGAATGGCGCCTTCGCCCGTGAAGCCAGAGTAGCAATGGTCGCGGATTATGTTCGCTATTCGAGGCCGACACTCCGAGTAGGAAATTGCCTATTCCCCGGGGTCGCAAAGGTGCCCATAACCACTCTTCGGCGATTGGGCGAGAGAACGGCTGCGCGGCCGTTCACTGCATGGCGTAGGTCTTGACCAACAAATACAGGAAGGCCCGGCCTTCCAGCAGCGAATTCACGCTGACATACTCGTTGAGACCGTGGATATGCCCCAGGTCAGGCCCGGCGAACACCGGTTCGACGCCATAGGTCGGAATGCCCACGGCATTCAGGAACTGGCCATCGGTGGCCCCAGGCTGCAGGATGGGTAGCACCGGTAGACCCGGCCAGAATTGGGCGGTCAGTTTTTCGATGGGTGCCATGATTTGGCGGGTCAGCGGCGGGGGCGGCGAGCTGGGCCCGCGGGTCTCAAGGGTCTCGACCGTTACCTGCGGATCGGCGGCCAATTCCTCGAGCTTATGGCGCACGGCTTCCTGGGACTCCCCGGGGAAAATTCGGCAATTAATGTTGGCCCGGGCCCGTTGTGGGAGGGCATTGGTGGCGTGCCCGGCGTCGAGCAGGGTAGCTACGCAGGTGGTTCGCAGGGTGGCGTTCCACGTCGGGTCCTTGCTCGACACCAAGGCGAGGGATGCCGCATCGCTGGGATCCTTCAGAAAGGATTTCATGGCGGCAGCCACGTCGGCATCGCCCTTGGCCGCCTCGATTTGCGCCATGCCGGCGAAATACGCGCGATTGCCGTCGGTGAACTGGGGCGGAAAGTCGTACTCGGAAATGCGGGTGAGCGCGGCGGCCAAATGATAAATGGCATTATTCTTCACCGGACGAGAGCTGTGGCCGCCCGGGTTGGTTACCTCTAACCGATAGTTCTGCGAGGCCTTTTCTCCGGCTTGTATTTCAAGCGCGACGCGATGGCCGTCCGCGGAAAGTTCACCGAAGGCTCCCTCATTGAGAGCAAATTCGGCGTCGATGAGATCCCGCCGATGGGTCGACAGCCATTGGGCGCCGTTGAACGCGCCACTGGTCTCCTCGCCACAGGTGAGCGCGAGCTTCAGGGTACGCCGTGGGTGGAAGTTCGCCTGGCGCAGCCGTGTCAGCGTATCCACCCAGATGGTGGCTTCGGCTTTGTCGTCAATTGCGCCTCTCGCATAGAAATTGCCATTTTCTTCGACCAGCGTGAAAGGGTCGCGGGCCCAGTCCTCGCGCTTGGCTTCCACGACGTCGATATGGGCGAGGAGCAGAATGGCTTTTTGCGTGGCGTCGCGGCCGGGGTAAATGGCGACGAGGCCGCCCTCCTTGGGGTGATCTGGCGCGGCAAAGGGTAATAATTCGTTGTCCGCGAAGCCAGCCGCCTTCAAGTGCGCGGCCATGCGCTCCGCAGCCAGCGTGCAGCTGCCCGCGGACAGAGTGGTGTTCGTCTCCACGAGTTCTTTGTATAAAGCCCGAAACTGGGCCTCGCCGGCCTGAGCGTCCGCCAGAGGCGGGGCGGGCTGCGCTGCGTGCGCGACGCCCATGAACAGCAACATGCCGGCGACCGATACCTGAAACTTAAGCATGCGAGATACTCCTTTACGGCAATGCTGCTGGGGCCATTTACTACGGCGACGCGGCGCTGCCCGCCGGAGCTCGCGAGTCGCTGGCTCCGTAGAACACACCGGGCCGCGGAAAGCCCAATGCCTTCGCGAGCGCGGCATCGGTGGGCGCGAGGCCCACGGCTTCGACGGCATTCGCGGCACCCCAAACTTCGAGGGGAACGACGTGATACCCCATGTGCGTCAATGCCGCCGTCGTATCGGCTGATAGCGCGAAGGGCTCGGCGGCCAAGGTATCGGGTAGCCATTGGTGATGTATGCGCGGCGCGTCCACGGCCTCTTGCAGAGTCATGCCATGGTCGAGGACATTGACGATGACCTCCAGCACTGTGGTGATAATGCGCGAACCGCCCGGTGTTCCCACCACGAGTACGGGTTTGCCATCCTTCAGCACCATGGTGGGAGTCATGGAGCTCAAGGGGCGCTTGCCGGGAGCGATCGCATTTGCCGTGCCTTGGACCAAGCCGAAGAGATTCGGCACTCCAGGCTTCGCGGTGAAGTCGTCCATTTCGTCATTCAAGAAGAATCCCGTATCGCCGGCGATGACCTTGGCGCCGAAATCGTCGTTGATGGTGAAGGTGACCGAGACCGCATTTCCCTGGCCGTCGACCACGGAGTAATGCGTGGTGGTCGACCCTTCGGGCGGCGCGCGATCGGTGCTCAAGGATGCCGAAGGGGTTGCTCGGTCGGCCGCGATGTGCGAGCGGATGGCGGCGGCGTTGGTATCGGAAATCAAGCGATCGATGGGGTTGTCGATGAAGGCGGGATCGCCGAGATAGCGATTGCGATCCCGATACGCGTAGCGCATGGCCTCGGTCATGTAGTGCACCGATTGGCTCGAGTGAAAGCCCATGGCGCGCAGCGGGTAGCCTTCCAGGATGCGCAGCATCTCGCACAGAATGACGCCGCCGGAACTCGGCGGGGGAGCGCTGATAATGGTGTATTCGTGGTATTTGCAGGTAACCGGCGGCGACTCGGTCACCGTATAGGCGGCAAAATCGTCGGCGGTCAGTATGCCGCCATGGGCTTTGCTGGCTGACGCTACCGTGGCTGCAACGGTACCGTGATAAAAGGCGCGGGCGCCGCCCTCGCTGATGGCGCGCAAGGTGCTCGCGAGTTCGGGCTGCACCAGGCGTTCGCCCGGCTTGAAAGGATTTCCGTGATTCAGAAACACCACGCTCACGTTGGGCTCCTTGCGAAAGCCCGCGACCCCCGGATCGAGGATGTCGACGTCGCCCCGGGTCAACGTGAATCCCTGCGCGGCCAAGTTAATGGCGGGGCGCAGGAGTGCTGCGCGCGGCAGAGAGCCATATTTCTCGCGCGCGGTTTCCAGCCCGAGCACGGTGCCCGGCACACCCACGGCGAGGTAGCCGTCAATGCTCTTGTCGGCAATGGCATTGCCCTGTGCGTCGAGATACATATTGGCCGTGGCGGCCGCCGGGGCTCGTTCGCGGAAATTGATGAAGGTGTTCTTGCCGTCGGCCAGGTGAATGACCATGAAGCCACCGCCGCCGATGTTGCCGCAACAGGGGTGCGTCACGGCCAGCGCGTAACCCATGGCGACGGCGGCGTCGACGGCGTTGCCGCCGTTGCGAAGAATGGTCGCACCCACCTCGGAGGCGAGGTGTTGGGAACTGACCACCATGCCCTCGGAGGATTCCGCGGCGAGAGGCGCTGCGGCGTGGGTGAGGGTGTAGGTGAAGGGCAGGGCCGCGGTGGCGAATGCGAGGAGGGGGGCGAGTCGCCGCACCACGTGATTCATCATTCCTACACTTCCTTGGGCGGAGAGAGGGGACCCAGCGCCAATTCGAGGGCGGCGCCGAGCGCGAGCAAGGCACGATCTGAACCGGCCGCGCCGTCGAATTCCAACGCCACCGGCAAGCCGCCGCGAGTCAGTCCCGCCGGCAATACCAAACCCGGCAGCCCGGCCGTGCTGCCCGGATCAATATTACGCGCAACGGCGACGTCGAACGGCAAACTTCGGCCGTCGGTCGTGGGTACCGTGGTTTCGGCACCAATCACGGGTGCGGGCACCATGGTCGCGGGAAACACGATGGCGGACACTTGCGAGTGGGCGAAATAATCACGAAACAGCCGGCGCAGCGCTGGAAGGTGCTGGTCGCGGGCGGCGGCATAGACGGCTTCCGAGACGACATTGGCTCCGCCGGGCAGGACGTAGCTTTGGAAATTCTCGCGAATATCGGGGCTGGCTTGCGCGACGAGTTGGTCCAAGGTCAAGCCCGTGCCGTACTCTTTGAGATAGGCGGCCAGGGTAAATCTGACATCGTGGTTTTGCACCTGCTGCGTGGTCAAGGCGATGAGCTTGGCCAAGCCGGGCAGAGTGCCCTCGACGACGATGGCTCCGGCCGCTCGCAGGCGAGCCAAGCCTAAGTCCGTGACGCGCGCGATTTCCGGGTCCAAATCGGTATACCAGTAATCGCGAACCACGCCCAAACGCACGCCCTTGAGCGGCGTGGCGCGCAAGGGCGCCCAGTCGTTCGCCACCACCGAGTCGAACAGAGCGAGATCTCCCACACTGCGCGCGTGCGGTCCCACCTGATCGAAGAGCTGCGAAATGGGTATGCAAGCGCGAGTGGAATAGCGTCCGGTCGTGGGGCGGAAGCCGGCAATGCCGCAGAAGGCCGCAGGCACTCGAATGGACCCCTCGGTATCCTCGGCAACCCCGAGCGGCGCGAGGTGTGCGGCTATCGCGGCGGCGGTGCCACCACTGCTGCCGCCGGGGATGCGTTTTAAATCGTAGGGATTATGGACGGCGCCGAAGGCCAGATTATTGCTGGTCCAACCATAGGAGAGTTCGTGCAAATTGGTCTTGCCAAGCACTAGGGCGCCTCCTCCTCTGAGCGCTGCGACCACAGGCGCATCGGCGGCGGGACGAAAGCCGCGCAACGCGGGGGTGCCGCCGGTGGTCGGATATTCCTGAGTGTTTACGCTGTCTTTGACCGGTATGGGCAATCCGAACAAGGGGCCAAGCTTGGCGCCGGCCGCGCGAGCCTTGTCGCAGGCTCGGGCTTGTTCCAGCACATGCGCGGGGTCCAGGGTGATGAAGGCATTCAGGGCTTTGTGCGAAGCGCAGCGAGTCAACAAGACGTCGGCGTAGTGTTCCACCGCAAAATCGCCTTGGGTCATGCCGCGCACGGCGTCGGCGGCAGACAGGTTCGTCAGTGATGATGCTGCGCTCGGCGATACCGTTGCCGCCTGAGGGCCTGCGGAGGCGGCGCCTCGTGCCGCGCAGAAAGCGGCCGCGGCGGTGCCGAGGACGAAGTCGCGCCTCGACAAACGGTTAAGCCCCGACACGATCGCGCGTCAGTGCTTGGCACATGCAGTGGACGGCGCCGCCGCCGTTGCCGATCATGGACACATCGGGATCGTAGACTGTCAGGCCTTCGGCACGGCAGGCTGCGACGAGGCTCTTGCTCGAGGCGGGGACCAATACGCGCTCCTTACCCAGGGCCACCACGTTGGTGCCCAATTGCATGGCGTCGGCGTAGCTCACGGCAATGGTGCGAATGCCCTTGGAATTGAGCCAGGTGACGAGCTCCGGTTCCACGGCCTCGACGCACACCACGGCCAAGCCTTCGGCGAGCATGCCCATTTGCACATCCAGATGCAGAAAGTGCGAGTCGAAGGCGTAGGTGTACATTTCCCAGCCTTCCGCTTCGAACCAACTCTGGAGCTGGCGCACCGCGGGTTCGATGGAGCGCTGGCCCGAATAGCCGCAGGCCGCGACTCCCGGCTGCAGCACCATGAAGTCTCCGCCCTCGACATTGCCGGTCGTGACCATGTCGTAAATAGGAATGCCGGCGTCCAGATAGAAGCGCAGGCAGGCCGCATACTCGCCGCGGCGATAGGCCTTTTGCAGCTGCATGATCACGGCGCCCCAGGGGGTCATGACGCTGCTATCGCGCGCAAAAATTTGGTAGGGAAGATCGGGTTGGGCCGGCAGCACATGCACGGTCACATCCGCTTGCCGGTACACGTCGAGCATTTCGTTATATTGAGTGCGTGCCACCTCGAAGTCGAAGCGTAGACCGACCCGTTCCGCGCGTTCCGCGACGGCGTTGCCCGCGCGCCAAGAGAAATAATCGATGGGGCCCACCAACACGTCGCGCAGCGTACCGTATTCGCTGTCCACACCCCAGCGTTCGGGCTTGGGGGTGCCCCCACCATCGAAACGAGTACGCAATTGCACCATCGGTTCCTCTCTTGTATCCATCCGCTGGTTAATCCAGTTAACCAAATCGAAGCTAAACCAGAATCGCCGTCCCGCGCAAGCTAAAGTATGCGATTGAGATGCGCGACCGGATCTGCCACAGTCGGACCCCAGGGAATAGCCGTTCTTCTAAGGAAGGTTCGATGAAACGACGCAGCGCCACGGTGCCGACCCGCGACAGAATTCTAGACGAAGTCGAGCGTTTGATCGCGGTGAAAGGAGTCTACGGCTTTAAATTACGGGATGTCTCGGAGCGTCTGGAGCTGCAGGTCCCCGCGATCTACAAGCACTACACCAGCCGGGACGACGTCTTGGTCGAGGTTTCCCGACGCTTCGTGAACTTGCTGGGGGCGCAGTTTGCGATCTCCCCCGCGCAGGAGCCGGTGGCGGCACTACGCACCGCCTTGAACCACTTCGTCGAGTTCAAGATGTATCACCCTGCTTATGTGCGGCTGGCGCTCATCGACTTCGCGACGCCCGACGGCGGCATGGAATACGTAAAAAAGGCGGCCGGCGGCTCGTTCGAGGATAATTTTTCGGATGGCCCGTTGGCGGCCATGCACCAGCGGCTGCGGGCTCTGCTGCAAGCCGGTGCACGCGCGCGCAAGTTTCGGCGCGTCGATCCCACTGATTTTTACAGGGTCGTGAAATCGGCCCTTCTCATTCGCCTGGTGTTTCCGACGGACGAACTGCTGTTGCGCAAGCCTTCGGGGCCGGAGGTCAAGGCCGTGCAGCGCTGGCTATGGGACATCGCCAGCGGTTTCCTGGCGCCGCGCGTCGCCGCCGCCAAACGCCGAGGCTGACGCATAGGCGCCTGGAAATCCACGGAGGGGCCAGGCCAAGCGGTCGCGACGACTTGCGCCCGCCGCATTGGTCGCGAAAAATCCTTCGGTGGTCATGAGCAGCAACAGATCGAAAAAGGCCGCGGTGGCGACGCCTGGGATCGGGAGGCCCGCCTCCAGGGAGGCGAGGTAGTCGTCCTGAGCGGCCGTCGGCAATTCCGCGAAGGTGGTGCCTCTGCGGGATAAATCACAGTGGATGGCGGACAGGGCGGCTCGGAATAGTTCTGCCGGCTTGGCCGACTGGAGCTTCTCGGAGGGGGTTCCCGGTTGCCATTGCCCAAGGCGATAGAGCCGTGCGCCGTTGCCCCAGGCATCGGCTAGGTGCCGATCCAGATACCGGGGGACTCCGGTATCTCGGGCACCCGGGCCGGATGAATTGGCCGGTATGAGCCGCTCGCAGGCGGCTTCGATGAAGTTCGCTTCGGTGGCGTCGAAGAAAGAATATGGGTGTAGGCTGGCCGCAGGGGAGCGCCGTTCCGGGTAGGGCGCCGCTACGGCTCTGGTAAGCAGGCCTACCGCGGGAATAGCAGTGGCCGTGGCCGCCAGTACCTGGCGGCGGGTCATTTTGGGCATGGAATGGGGTTTCATCGCCTACTGTTATTGTCGCATACAAGGCCGATATCACGCTCACGGGCATCCGACGCTGGAACCGCTTTGGCGCCGAGTCGATGGCCGTAGATTAAATGTAAATAACTGTGAAGTTATAAACTTTCCAAGTAGGGTTCAGTCCACTTACACGCGGTCCGGACAACAGGGAGACGATGAATGGCATTTCGTTATTTGGCGATTGGGATTGTTGCCTTATCGTCGGCTATAGCCGCCTCTTCATCCGTAACTATCTATGCTCCCGGTGGTCTCCACGCCAAGGCATCGCCTGGCACTGCGCATCTGCACGCCTATGGCAGCCGAAGCGCGCAGAAGCAGAGCGCCTCGGCCGGAAAATTCGACGCCGCTCTCGCTGATCTGTCTCGGCACGCTGCCAAAGTAAGCGCGAGCCGGGTAATGGCCGATTTACATTCCATGAGTCCGGCGGCCAAGTTCAAACTTGCGTCGGATGGTACCACCGCCCTGGTGTCCGTCGACGCGGTGACTCGCGGCGACGCGCAACAGCTAAAAACGGCACTGGAAGGCTTGGGCCTCCAGAAGGCGGCCGTATTCTCCAACGATGTGGGCGGATGGCTGCCGGTATCGCAGCTGGCCGCTGCCGCCGCACTTGACGAGGTGCACTCAATGCGCGCTGCGATGTCGCGCACGCGCGCGGTACCTCTGGATACGCAGGGCGATTTCGTGCAGCAAAGCGCGGCGCTGCGCACCGCCGACTCCCTCAGCGGTTCCGGCGTCACCGTGGGAGTGCTGTCCGATAGCTTTGATTGCTACGCTACGTACGCGGAGTCGAGCAGCGGTGTGCCGGCCTCAGGCTACGCGGGTTATGCCTACAACGGCTTCGCGGCCACCTACGCCAATGACGTCGCCTCCGACGACCTGCCTTCCGGTGTGAATGTGCTGGGAGAAGCCCCCTGCCTGCAGTATGGGGCGCCGGTATTTACTCCCTTTGGCGACGAAGGTCGTGCCATGCTGCAAATCGTGCACCATGTCGCACCGTCGGCCAGCCTGGCTTTCTATACCGCGGAAAACAGCGAGGCGGACTTCGCGTCCGGCATCGGCAAACTCGCTACCGCTGGGGCGACAGTCATTGCCGACGACGTGGGATATTTCGATGAGCCGTTCTACCAGGATGGCCTGGTGGCGCAGGCGGTGGATACAGTCGAGGCGGCGGGAGTGGCGTATTTCTCCGCGGCCGGCAACGAAGGTAATGCGTCTTATGAAAATACCGCGCCCAGCTTCGCAACTCTGGCCACCAGCGGATCCAACAGCGGTGAGTACCTGCTGAACTTCGATACTACGAATGCTACGACCACCACCGCGCTGCCCATCACCATCGACGCTATGGAACCCGGCGAATTCGCCGCCGTGGTGGTGGAATGGGATCAGCCCTATGTGACGGGCTCAGCCAATAGTGGCGGCGCGACCAGTCAGATCAATCTCTGCGTGACGGGCGCCACCAGTGCGTTCACGATCGAAGACAACGATGGCGACTCCGTCACGTGCACAGGCGCCAATACTGTAGGCTCGGACCCTGTGCAGATTTTGATCATCGCCAACCCCGCGGATGCGACCAGCGCCACACCGCAGGAGACTCTGAACCTCGTCATCGGCCTTGCGAATGGCCCAACCGGCCCCGGTCGGATCAAGGTCGTGGTAGAGACAGACGGGCAGACGGATGCGCCCATTACGACTTTCGCAACCAACAGCCCCACCATTCAGGGCCATCCGGGTGCGGCGGGCGCCCTGGCCATCGGCGCGGCGTTTTACTTCGACACGCCGGCTTGCGGCACGATGCCTGCAACGCTCGAATCCTATTCGTCTCTGGGGGGCGATCCCATCCTTTTCAGTGTTGATACGACGACTGGGACCACCACTCGGCTCACCACGCCGGTGGTGCGTCAGAAGCCCAATGTCGTGGGACCGGATGGGGTCAATGACACCTTCCTCGGGTTCACACTGGCGGATGATCCGGACATTCCCACTTCTGGTGGTCTACTGTCCACCAATACCGCCTCTTGTCAGAACGATCCTAGCTATCCGAACTTCTTCGGCACCTCCGCAGCCACCCCGCATGTGGCGGGCATCGCGGCGTTGATGTTGCAGGCGAATTCAGCGCTCACGCCGACGCAAATCTACGATTCGCTCCAGAACAGCGCGCTGGCCATGGGTACCGTGCCTAATTACAGCGCCGGATACGGTTTCGTGCAGGCGCAAGCCGCCATTGCCTTGTTGCCGCCGGGCGCTCCCACCCTCACCGCTTCGGCCTCCTCCGTGACTGCCGGGACCGCGGTCACGCTGACATGGACGTCGTACAACACCTCATCGTGCACGGCGGGAGGGACCTGGAGCGGAGCGCTAGCCATCAGCGGTACGCAGACGGTGACGCCGACGGCCGCCGGCTCTTATTCGTACACGCTGACGTGTACCAATTCGGTGGGGACGTCGAGCGCGGCTTCGGTAACGCTCACGGTAGCGGCTGCGTCCTCAACCACCACCACGACCAGTACTAGTAGCGGCGGCGGTGGGGGCGGCAGTCTGGGATGGGTGCTATTACTGGGATTGGCCGGTCTCAGCGTGGTGCGCTCGGTGCGCGCCACGCTGAAATCCAAAGACGCTCTTCAGGCCGCTCTTTAGGTCGTGCTGGCGGTGATGGTGGCGCAATCGGAATCGGCGCGTACCTTGACCGCAGCCGAATCACCGAGCCCGACACTATCGGCATGACCGCACTTGCGGTCGGTCTTATCTGCCGTGACCGCGGTCCAGGAAATATTTCCGTGGCCCGTGTCATCGGCTGCCACGGAGAGCGGCACGGTTGTGAAGCCATTGATTCTTGCATGGGCGAGCACCACCGCCTTCGGGCCCAACGTGGTGTCATATACGGTCACGTCGATGTCGTCCGTGCCGTCGTTGGTGATATTCAGAGATACGCCGTTGTCACTGAATGCCGGTTTCGTGAGGAATGCCAGCGGCATTGCGGCAATACAGAGAGTGATTAAAATTTTGCGCTGCATGTTCTTGCCCTCGTAAGGCTAGGTGCGAATCACAGTCTTACGATAGCTGTAGCGACGTAATCCCGTCAGCGGCGGGAAACGGCATCCCTAGTGGGAAGCATCCTACGCCAACAGGCGGTCGTGGATGCTCTTAGGGCTTCGATGGCTGAGGCTCGGTCGCGGCGGGCTGCGCTGAGTCGGGCGGAGGCTGAATCCCGGCGTTGGCCTGCGAGAACACGGAGGAGCAGTCTTTATCCTTGGCAAGCCCCGGATCGACGAAGGCCAGGGCCGAGGCCACCGGCGTCAGGAGAAGGCCCAAGGCCGCCGCTACCGCGCCCTGCTCGACCAGCTTGCCGGCCTTCACACCCACCGCGGGATGCAACAAAGTACCGTGCAAGTCGATGGGGGTGCGGAGCCTTCCAAAGCGGAATTTCTTGGGGTCGCCCTGCAACGCGAGATCCAAGTCCTCGCTGTTCAGATCGATATTGCCGCGGCCCGTAATGAGCACGGTGGTCGTATCGACGTACACGGTGGTGGTGTTGAGTCGGCCGTTCTGGTCCTTAAAGTCCACTATGCCGCAGCGTATCTCGGCCTGTTTCTGATCCTTCGCCAATAGCAGGCCCAAGCCGCTGATGACGTTGATGCCGGTGAGTTCCGCGAACGCTTCCGTGATTTGACCATGAGGAATGACCACGCTCACGGCGCCATTGGAGGACGCGGCGAACTTATGCAAGGAGGCGCCGGCGCCGTGAAACTCGAAGCGTCCGACCAGAGTGCCCTCCAGCGGTGATTGTTTCATGGTTGCCGATTTGAATTGGCCGAGGTTCACATCCTCGATGTGCATGTCGATGGCGGTATCGGGAATGTCCTGCCGGGCATCGATGCGCACCTTGCCCGAAAACTTGCCCTGATCCAGCACGAACGTCAAAGGGTCGATGGTCAGCAAGCCGGCATCGAGTACCAAATGAAAGTGCACTTTCTGCATCGGAACTTTGGGCGCGGTCACCGCAGCGGCGGTGTAAGTCACATCGGCATCCATGCCGCGCACGCGATCGACCTGCAGGTCGGCGTCGGGGAGGAGATGCCCCTGATTCAGAGGCGACTGGTCGGCGTCCTCCGGCGGCGGTGCCGCCGCGGCTTGCTTCTTGGCCTTCGCCGGTTTCCCGGCAGTGGGGCTCGCCGCGAGCGAGGATGCCTTGGGCGCGTTTTGACCCAGGGTGGGTGCCAAATCCACGATGTTGAGATTGTCAGACATGAGCTTCGCGGTGAGCTTGGGACGCGCGCCGGCAATTTGCACCTCACCGGACCCCGATAGGTCACTGGTCCCCAACCGCCCCTTGAGATCCACGATGTCGAATTTGGTGCCGGAGAGGTGCACGGTCGCGCCCAAGCGATACCTCGGCGTGTTCGGCAGAGCCAGTCCGGTCAGATAAAACACGTCTGCGAGGTCATTGCCGCTCACCTCGAATTTGACGTCGAGCGTACGCAGATCGAAGGGCTTGGGAACGGTGACGTGAGTCTGCAAATCGATATCCGCCGCGGTCAGGTGCGTATCGAACAAGTAAGGCTTGTGAGGTTCGAGGTTCAGCAGCGGGCCGCCATTGGCTTCGAGGGTGAACGGCTTCTCGTTGAGGGTGCCGGTGCAATGTACCTTGAATGCCGACTCATCCTGTTTTCCCGCTTGTTCGCCCGCGACCAGCGAGCCGCTGAATGTGAGTTTGCGAATCTGGTCCACCACGTGCAGTTTGCCGTTATCGATGACGAGCCGTTGGATGGTCGGGATTTTGGCCGGTGTCTTGTCCTTGCTGGGTTTTCCTTCCTTGGTACCTAGCGCCCAACTGGCCCGGCCTTTGGCGTCCCGCTCTAGATTGATCTCCGGATCAAGCACCTCGATTTGCGGCATGACGATCTGACCGCGCAACAGATGCGCCAGGCTCACGCTGATGGTGATGCGCTTGGCGGCGAACATGAGCTTGCGGTCCGCCCAGCTTGGATTCTCCAGGCGTATGCCATTGACTTGCGCGGTGGGGTTCCACGTCCAGACGCGCACCTTGAGATCGCCGTCGATGTGGGCGGGACGGCCAGAGGTTGCGGTAATTTCTCGCTCTACAAACGGCCGCAAACTGTTCCAGTCGAACAACGCGATCGCGATCACGAGAATGAGCACCAGGCCGAGCACAATGACGCCGGCCCATTTCAGTCGTGGATGTGTGTGGAAAACGGGTCCCATAATTTGTGGAGTAGTCTCCATCCTCCCCACCTGTCAAAGCTGTAGGACGCGCGCGCCTTGATGTGTCGGCGGGCTGCGGAATGCCGAGATCTCGGATAAGGTAGCGCTTGAATTCCTCAGAGTGAAAGACCCATGGACAATTCAAAGCCCACGCGCTTTGCGAGTTTTGCCGCGCTGGGAGTGGTGTTCGGCGACCTCGGCACGAGCCCGCTGTACACCTTGCAAACCGTGGTCCAGGCCACCGGCGGCCACTTCACGCCGCACGCCGCGCTCGGCATCCTCTCGGCCATCATCTGGACGCTGTTCATTACCATCTCGCTGAAATACTGTTTGTTCGTCATGCGCGCCGACAATCATGGCGAAGGCGGCATTCTGGCGTTGATGTCGTTGGTGGGGGCCAATGGCTTCAAGCCGGGCGTTCGCATCCTGACCGCCATGGGTTTGCTCGGCGCCGCGTTGATTTATGGCGATGGCGTGATCACACCGGCGATTTCAGTGCTGAGCGCACTCGAGGGTCTCAATGCTGTAACGGCGTCGTTCAAGCCGTACGTGATGCCCATGGCGCTGGTGGTGCTGATCGCGTTGTTCGCCTCGCAGCGTTTCGGCACCGAGAAGATTGGGCGCGCCTTCGGTCCAGTGATGCTGCTGTGGTTTTGTGTCATCGCAGCCTTGGGGATAGCGGCTATTTCCCACCATCCCGAGGTGGTGGCGGCGCTCGATCCGCGCTACGCCATTTCATTTTTACGGCACGCGGGAAGCGTCGGCTTCTTGGTGCTGGGTGCCGTCTTTCTGTGCATAACCGGCGGCGAGGCGTTGTACGCCGACATGGGACACTTCGGTAAGACGTCGATACGACGTTCGTGGTACATCATAGTGCTGCCCGCACTGCTGCTGAGCTATGCCGGTCAAACGGCCTATTTGCTCGACAAGGGGTCGGTATCGGGCAATCCGTTCTTCCTGATCGCTCCCTCGTGGTCGATTTACCCCTTGGTGGCACTGGCCACCATTGCCACCATTATCGCCAGCCAAGCCATCATCACGGGTTCTTTTTCGATGACGCGACAGGCCATGCAATTGGGCTGGCTGCCGGGAGTGTCCATACGGCAGACCTCCGACCGCATTTATGGTCAGATCTACGTACCGGTGGTGAATTGGCTGTTGATGTTGGCTACCGTTGCGACCACGGTAGCCTTCGGCAGCTCGGATCGCTTGGCAGGTGCCTACGGGACGGCGGTTGCCACCACCATGCTTCTGACCACCGTGCTTTTGTTTCGAGCCATGCGCGATTTGTGGCGCTGGCCTTTGGCAGCGGCGATCGCCGTTGCGGGATTTTTCCTAGTCGTCGACATAAGCTTCTTTGCCGCAAACTTGCTGAAAATCGCGGATGGCGGCTGGCTGCCGCTCACCTTTGCGGCGGTTCTCTTTACCATCATGGTTACCTGGCGTTCCGGTGTAGACGCGGTTCGCGCGACGCTGGTGCAGAATCCGGAAAAAGGCGAGACCTTTCTCGCCAGCCTGAGAGCGGGTGCCATACCGCGCATGGAGGGCACCACCATATTCCTGACGAGGAGTACGCAGAAGGTCTCGCGTCTCATCATGGATCATGCGCGCTTCGTCGGTATCCTGCCGCGGCATGCCATCGCGTTGAGTATCGTGTTCGAAGACGTGCCGCGCGTGCTCGGCCCGAAATGCACGGTGGTGGAAAATGTAGGGGAGGGTCTATGGCACGTGGTGGCCAGATTCGGCTTCTTCGAAATACCGGATCTCAAGGCGGCGTTGAGTCACGCGCACGGTTTGGATAAGGACATCGATTTGAACCAGGCGATGATTGTCGGCACCCGGGATCTCGTGGTGTCGAAGCCGCAGCACGCGGCGCTCAGCGGCTGGCGTATGGCGCTATTCGCCTTCCTGTACCGCAACTCGGTCAAAGTCGTCGACCGGTTCAATTTGGCGCCTGAGCACGTTGTCGAAATTGCCCGCCAGATCGAGATTTGAGGCCGCCACTTTCACAGCCAGGAACTGCCGATCCCGTAGGTGTCGGAAGCGTGCGGGCGAGTCGCCCGTTAGCGCCGGCTGGACCCGCGCCCCGACCACGTAGCACCCCCGAAGCGAGTTTCGCGCGCTTGAGCCGGTTGAGGGGAGGCACCTTGGTAACGGGCGGGCCATGCCAAACCGTCGTTACGGATGAGCGGCGGCTCGTAGGGTCCCCTCTGCAGGAGGTCGTGGACCACGCCAACGAGGCCCATGATCAAAATCGTGAGAGCGCCGACAATCAGGGCTACGGACCAGAGGATATGCATGCTTCGGATTCTTGTGGCGGGCCATACGGGCCAAGTGATTAATTCTGGTATGAAACCACTCGGCGGCGGTGTAGGAAAAACGCTGATATTCGCGTAAGACCAGGGCCGGGGGTGCGGCAATGCACAAGATTGAGGCCTAGTTCCGGCGCTCCGGCCCCCGCCAATCCCCTAAAAGAGGGGGGTTACTTCGAGCGCCCCATGGTCTTCATGAGGCGATAGGTAAACTCGACGCTTTCATCATAAGAAACGGTACTGACCCGTTCGTCGCGCCCATGCGCGCGATTCTCGTCGATGTCCATCCACACGCCGCTGACGTCATAGCTGGGTATGCCGGCGTTGCGGGTTTGTCGATCGTCGCTGAAACCGGTGGCCATGGTGGGAATGACGGGGACGCCGGGCCACATGGAGTGCGCCAAGGCCGCGATTTTACCCATGATTTGCGGTGTGGGGAGAGACTCCGGGCTCACGATGGGAGCGGCGTCGAGCGTAAGGCGAATGGCTGGATCGTTCAACACGCCGGTGAGCAGGGACTGGACGTTGGCTTCGGTGTCGCCTGGCATCATGCGGCATTGGACCGTGGCGCGCGCGCGCTGCGGCAGCGCATTCTCGGCATGACCGCCCGAGATCAGCGTAGCGACGCAGGTGGTGCGCAGCAGCGCATTGAGGCGCACGTTCTGGCTCAGGCGCTCAGCCGCGGCAAGGTCCGGCTGTGGCAATGCCACGGCTTTCATGTCGGCGCTGTTCGGACCGGGGTCGACCGTGGCGAGTTGATCGAAGCTGGCCCGAGTCGTCGCCGTCAACATCACCGGAAATTTGAAAGCCTCCAGCCGGCCGAGCCCGTCAGCCAGTCGATAAATGGCGTTATCGGGTCCGGGTAAGGAGCCATGGCCGCCGGGGCTGGTGGTCTCCAGCGTGTAGGTGACATACGTTTTTTCGCTGGTGCCCACCTCGAAGTAGAGAGGCTTGGCGTACTTCAGGTCGCCGCCGCCGCCATCGAGATTAATGGCCATGTCCGCCTCGATGAGCTCGCGGTGATTTTTGAGTAGGAACGCAGGTCCATTCGAATCGCCGCCGGCTTCTTCGTCGGCGGTGAAGGCAACGATGAGGTCATGATCGGGCACGAAGCGCTCGCGCTTCAGGCGGATCAACGACTCGACCATGGCCGCGTCGCCGTCCTTCATATCGATCGTGCCTCGGCCGTAGAGAAAGCCGTCCTTCTCCGTGAGCTTGAAGGGATCCGTGGACCAGTCTTCGGGCTTGGCTTCCACGACGTCGAGGTGCCCCATAAAGAGCACGGCCTTGCCGCTATGCTTGCCGCGATAACGGACCACCAAGCTGCCCTTGGTGGGATGATCTTCCGGAACAACGAGGACCACGTCGTCGGCCGGGAAGCCGGCGGATAATAGCCAGCCTTGAATGGCCTTGGCCGCCTCGGTTGAGCCATGCCCATGGGTGGTATTGATTTCCACCAGGGTTTTGAGCATGTCTCGCCCAAGTTGCTGGTCGGCGGGCGGCGGCAGAGTCGCCGCGACCGCTGTCGTACCGTAAAGCGCCGCCGCCAATAAGGCAGAAGCGGGGGCAAGGTTGAGTCTATGGGTGTGCTTGGGCATGCTGCAAGCATAACGGAACGGACGGCATTTCAATATGAATACCACGAGAATGGAGGCGTTCAGCGATGGCGTCATTGCCATCATCATTACCATCATGGTGTTGGAGCTCAAAGTGCCTCACGGCGATACGCTGGGCGCATTGCTGCCCCTCATTCCCGTATTGCTGAGTTATTTGTTGAGCTTCGTCTACGTGGGGATTTATTGGAACAATCACCACCACATGCTGCATACCTGCGAGGAAGCGACGGGCCCCATCCTTTGGGCGAACTTGCATCTCTTGTTCTGGCTGTCGCTGTTTCCGATTACCACGGCCTGGGTGGGCGAGAATCACGAGGCGAAAGCGCCGACAGCGTTGTATGGCGCCGTGTTGTACATGGCTGCGATGGCCTATTTCATTTTGCAGAAGGCCATTATTCGTTCGCAGGGCAGCGAGTCGCTATTGAAAAAGGCGGTGGGTGGAGACTGGAAGGGCAAAGCCTCTGCGCTCCTGTATTTAACGGGCATCGGCCTGTCATTCTGGTCCCCGTCGATGGGGCAGTTGGTGTACTTGGTGGTGGCGGTAATTTGGTTCATTCCCGATCAACGAATCGAGAAGACGTTGGAAGGCGCCAAGGCCTGAGGCGCAAGAGCTGCCGGGGCTAGATAATTCCCGCTGTGCGCAGGCGGTCGACTTCCTCGTCGGACATGCCCAGTCGTTGCGTGAGCACTTCCCGCGTTTGAGCGCCCAAAGTCGGCGGCGCGGTTCGATAGGTCACCGGTGTTTCGGAGAGGCGCAGCGGATTCGCCACCAGTGACACCGAGCCGCTGGTGGGGTGGGACATGTCCACCTGCATGTGACGAGCTTTTACTTGCGGGTCGGCAAACACTGCATCGATGGTGTTGATGGGGCCACAGGGTACGCCCACCTTTTCGAGGGACGCAATCCAAGCCGACGTGGGCCTCGTTCGGGACACGGCGTTGAGCCGCTCGATGAGCTCGACGCGGTTGGCCACCCGGGTCTTGTTGGTGGAGAACTTTGCGTCGGCCGCCAACTCAGCGAGGCCCATCTCGGTGCAAAGCCGCGCGAATTGGCCATCATTGCCCACGGCAATAATCATGTAACCATCTTGGGTGGGGAAGTCCTGGTAAGGCACGATGTTGGGATGCGCATTGCCCAGGCGCTCGGGCGCCTTGCCACTGACCAGATAATTCATTGCTTGATTGGCGAGGCAGGCCACCTGCACATCGAGCAGGGATAAGTCGATGTGTTGTCCCACTCCGCTGTGTTCGCGATGATTGAGTGCGGCGAGAATGCCGATGGCGGCATATAACCCGGTGAGAATGTCCGTTACGGCCACGCCCGCTTTTTGCGGACCTGCCCCGGATTCGGCGGCGCCGCGTCCGGTGATGCTCATCAGGCCGCCCATGGCTTGCACGAGAAAATCATAGCCAGGGCGGGCGGCGTAGGGGCCCGTTTGCCCGAAGCCGGTGATGGAGCAGTAAATGATTTTTGGATTGATGGCTTTGAGGGACTCGTAGTCGAGACCGTAGGCTTTGAGGCCGCCCACCTTGAAGTTCTCCAGCACCACGTCGGCCTTGCTTGCCAACTGCTGCACCAAGGCGCGGCCCTCGGGTGTGGTGAAGTCCACGGTCACCGATTTCTTGTTGCGGTTGGCGCATAGGTAGTAGGCGGCATCCGCCCGCGACGTGTCTTGGCTGTCGGTGTGCTGCAGAAAGGGCGGACCCCACGAGCGGGTATCGTCGCCGCCTTGGGGTTTTTCGATCTTGATGACGTCCGCCCCCAGATCGGCCAGCACCTGACCCGCCCAGGGGCCGGCCAGGATGCGCGACAAATCCAGCACGGTGACATTCGACAGGGCGGTGTTCATGGGCTTTCTCGTTCCGGAGTCAAGGCAGACAGTGGAGCGCGATTATGCGATGCTCGGGCGCAGGTGGGAATGAGGGGCTGGACCATGGCACGAGCGAGTTTTCATTGGGACGATCCGCTGCTGCTCGAAGCGCAGTTGACGCAGGAAGAAATCATGGTGCGGGATGCGGCGCGCCAATACGCGCAGGAGCAGCTGTCGCCCCGAATATTGCGGGCTTTCCGAGAGGAAGTGGCCGATCCCTCGGTATTCCGCGAAATGGGCGAGTTGGGTTTGTTGGGTGCCACCATCCCCGAAGCTTTTGGCGGCGCAGGTCTCAACTATGTCAGCTACGGCCTTATCGCGCGCGAAATAGAGCGGGTGGACTCCGGCTACCGCTCCATGATGAGCGTGCAGTCCTCGCTGGTCATGCTGCCGATTTTTCAATTCGGTACCGACGCACAGAAACATAAGTATTTGCCGGGGTTGGCGAGCGGCAAAGCCATCGGATGCTTCGGGTTGACGGAGCCGGATCACGGTTCGGACCCCGGCAGCATGGTGACTCGCGCGCGCAGTGTGTCCGGCGGTTTTCAACTGACGGGTTCCAAGACTTGGATTTCCAATAGCCCCTTTGCCGACGTCTTCGTGGTGTGGGCCAAGACCGATGATGAGGCGATTCGCGGTTTTATTCTCGAGAAAGGTTGGAAGGGGTTGTCGGCTCCCACCCTGCACGGCAAGGTGGGATTGCGGGCCTCGACCACGGGTCAGATCGTCATGGATCAGGTATTCGTGCCTGAAGAGAATTTGTTGCCGGGCGTATCGGGACTCAAGGGTCCGTTCACGTGTTTGGACTCCGCGCGCTTCGGTATTGCCTGGGGCGCGCTGGGCGCGGCGGAAAGTTGCTGGCACACGGCGCGGCAGTACGTGCTGGACCGCAAGCAATTCGGACGTCCGCTCGCGGCCAATCAGTTGATTCAGAAAAAATTGGCGGATATGCAGACCGAGATCACGCTGGCGCTGCAGGGTTGCCTGCGGCTGGGACGCATGAAGGACGATGGCACGGCCGCCGTCGAAATCACCTCCATGCTCAAGCGTAACTCCTGCGGCAAGGCGCTGGACGTCGCGCGTACCGCGCGCGATATGTTGGGGGGCAACGGCATATCGGATGAGTACGGCATTATTCGTCATCTGGTGAATCTCGAGGTGGTGAACACTTACGAGGGAACACATGACATTCACGCGCTGATTCTGGGGCGGGCGCAGACGGGAATTCAGGCGTTTTCTTAGGGTGGGGCCTTGGGCTTGATGCGGTGATCGACCTGGGTTATCAGGCAGGCGCCGCGGCTGCCGGTGACGTAAATCCACAGCCAGCTCAACGCCACGGCGAGTCGGCTGCGCTGGCCGATCAGAAAGTAAATATGCGCGAGGCCCCAGATCCACCAGGCCAGCCACCCGCGTAGCTTGATCCAACCGAAGTCGATCACCGCCGAGCGCTTGCCGATGGTCGCGAGATTGCCGGAATGGCGGTAACGAAAAGCCCGCGCCTCGGATTTACCCTTCAGACGCTGCCTAATGGTTTCGGCGACATGCACGCCTTGTTGTTTGGCCGCAGGCGCAATTCCCGGCACGGGCTTGCCATTCCAAGCGTTGATGGTCGCGGTGTCTCCAATGACGAAAATTTCCGGATGGCCGGACACCGTCAGATCCGGCTCGACTTTCACACGCCCGGCATTGTCGGCGGCCAGGTTGAGCCAGGCCGCGGCGGGGGAGGCTCGGACGCCGGCCGCCCACAGGATGACGTCGGCAGCCACGCTCTGCGTGCCGAAGACCACGCCCTGCGCGGAGCAGTCGCTCACGGCCGCGCCCAGCTGGATCTCGACACCGAGGCGGACCAGTGCGGCGTGCGCATAACCGGATAGATCGGAAGTAAAGCTCGGTAATATTCTGGGACCCGCTTCGATGAGCAGGACTCGCGCCTCGGCCGTGTCGATATAACGGAAATCCGCGCGCAGGTTTTGATGGGTCAGTTCCGCAATGGCGCCGGCCAGTTCGACGCCCGTGGGGCCGCCGCCGACAATGACGAAGGTGAGGAGCGCTGCGCGACGGAGCGGGTCGGTTTCGCGCTCGGCACGCTCCAGGGACAACAGTATTCGGCGGCGAATGGAGGTGGCATCCTCGAGAGTCTTCAACCCCGGGGCATGCGGTTCCCACTCGTCGTGACCGAAGTAGGCGTGACGCGCGCCGGTGGCGAGTACCAGGGTGTCGTAGGCGAGCACGGCACCATCCTCGAGAAGCACCTGGTGCTGGGCGGTATCGACTCCGGAGACCACGGCGAGCAGGGTGGTTACCTCGGGGCGATTCCGCAGTAAATGCCTGATAGGCCACGCAATTTCCGATGTGGCCAGCACCGCGGTACCGACTTGATAGAGCAGCGGCTGGAATAAATGATGGTTGCGCTGGTCGACGACGGTAATGCGCAATCCGGCGTGGTTTCCGCTCGAGGCGGCTCGCGCCAAGCCGTGGCAAACGGCCAGTCCGCCAAACCCGGCGCCGACGATGACCACATGATACGGCGCTGGTTCTGTCACCTGACTCCTCCTTAAGCTTCGTGTATTTCCGGCTCCACGGCGACCACAGCATAGCCCGCGGCTACCCAAGCATCGAGCCCTCCGTGGAGCGGTCGCACCTTTTTAAAGCCATGCTTCATGAGCAGTTGAGCGACCCGCGCGGCCGTGGCTTCGCTGGGGCAGGCGCAGTATAAAATGATGTCGCCGTCGCGCGGCAGATCGACCAAATGCTGGGCGACATTATCCATGGGAATGTACAGCGCGCCGGGTATCCCGCGGGGGTCGAGCGCACGGGCGGTGGAGGAGCGGACATCGACGATAACGGGTTTGGCGCCGGTCAGCATGATGTCATAGAGATCCGACACGTCGATGCGGGCCATGCGCAATGATTTGTAAAAGCGTTCTCGCTCCCACCATTTATAGAGCACATAAAGGGCCAGCGCGGCGCCGATGATGAGAGCAGCGGTGCTGCCGAAGGCGTCCAGGTTGGCGAGGACCGCAGCAATTTGCGACTTGAAGAGCATGCCCGCGGCCAGGGCAAACCCCACCCACAGAACGCCGCTGGCGATGGTCAACACGATGAAGCGAGGCCAGCCGATGCGCAGCGCGCCCGCCAGCGGCGGCGCGATGATGGCGAGACCCGGAATGAATTTTGCGATCACCAAGGAGTTGACCCCCCAGCTCTCGAAGCGGGATTGGGTTTGACTGACGCAGGAGTCCGGCTCGAGGGAAATACGACAGAGCAGCTTGAGGACGCGGATGCCGTATATCTGCCCGATGAGGTACCACAGGCTATCGGCGATACAGCAGGCAAGCACCGCCGAGGCAAACAAAGGGATCAAGGGTAGGCCGCCGTCGGCGGCGATGGCACCGGCCACGACCAGCGTCGGTACCGCGGGGACCGGCAACCCGATCTGGTCCACCAGGACGTTCGCAAAGACGATTACGAGACCGTATTCCGCGATGATGAGAAACAGGTGCTGGGTCATGGGAATGCGTACCCTACTAGCTACTTCGTTGCCTGTCCTGCGAGAATGCGCCGATGAAACGATTCGAGCCCTTTGTGTTTCTGCGCGAACTCGCGACGCGATGGGATGTATTGGCCTTTATAGTCGTTATTGGTCTCATTGCTTTCCTCGGTGAGACATCGCGCGGGCTGTTCGCACCCTTGTCACAGTTGGATGTTACGCCCCTGTCTCTGGATCCGGTTCATTTGCCGGAATATGCCGCTCGCACCACGTTTCGCATGATCGCTGGCTTGTTTCTGTCGTTGGTGTTCACTCTCACCTATGCCACCTGGGCGGCCAAGAGCGAGCGTGCCGGCAAGATCCTCGTGCCCATACTCGATATTTTGCAGTCGGTGCCCATTCTAGGTTTCATTTCCGTGACAGCCGTGTTCTTTTTATCCCTGGCTCCCGGCCGGGTGTTGGGCGCCGAATTTGTCGCTATTTTTGCCATATTCACGAGTCAAGCGTGGAATATGGCGTTCAGCTTCTACCAGTCGCTGCGAACCATTCCGGTGGAGTTGACCGAGGCTGCCGAGTCCTTCCGTCTCTCGCCTTGGATGCGTTTCTGGCAGTTGGAAGTGCCCTTCGCCATGCCGGCGCTGATCTGGAACATGATGATGTCCATGTCGGGCGGGTGGTTTTTCGTGGTGGCATCCGAAGCAGTGGTGGTAGGCCATACCACCTTTGCGTTGCCCGGCGTGGGTTCTTACATCGCACTCGCGATTGCGCAAAAGAATCTCATCGCCATCGGCTGGGCCATCCTGACCATGCTCATCGTGATCCTGCTGTACGACCAACTGTTGTTCCGACCGCTGGTGGCCTGGGTGGACCGCTTCCGGGTGGAACAGGAACCGGGTGCGCGAGTGCCGGATTCCTGGGCGCTCACCATGATGCGGCGGTCGCGCTTGATCACGGCCGCGACGGTGGCGTTTCACTCGGCGGTGCTGTGGACCAGCCGCGCGGTCAAGCGCAGCGATGCCCCCGTGATCGCGGTCAGCACGCGGCCGAAGCGGAGTTTCGATTTGTTGTGGGTGTCGCTGGTGGTGGCCGCGGTGGTGCTGGGGCTGTGGCACATCGTGGCCGTGTTGCTGGCAAACACATCGTGGCATGAAGCCTTGCAGGTGTCGGGCCTCGCGCTGCTCACCATGCTGCGCGTGTTCATCCTGATCGCGTTGGCCAGCCTCATTTGGGTGCCCATCGGCGTGTGGGTGGGCATGCGGCCGCGGGCCACGCAGATCGTTCAGCCCATTGCGCAATTCATGGCCGCGTTTCCCGCCAATCTGCTGTTCCCCATCGCGGTGTACGGCATCGTGACCTGGAAGCTCAATCCGGATATTTACTTGAGTCCGCTGATGATTCTTGGGACGCAGTGGTACATCTTGTTCAACGTCATCGCAGGGGCATCGGCGATTCCCACCGAGATGCGTTACGTCGCGGCGAATTTCAAAGTGACGGGCTGGCTATGGTGGCGCAAGGTCGCGCTGCCGGCTGTGCTGCCGTTCTACGTCACCGGTGCCATCACCGCGTCCGGCGGTTCGTGGAATGCCGCCATCGTCGCGGAGCTGGCCTCGTGGGGCGACACCCAAGTTCAGGCGCGGGGTCTCGGGGCATATATCGCGGAAGCCACGACCGCCGGTGATTTCCATCGTATCGTGCTGGGTATCGGCATGATGAGTCTGTTCGTCGTCGTCATCAATCGACTGTTCTGGCGACCCTTGTATTACTACGCTGAGCGCAAATATCGACTTACCTGACGGGTGCCAAGCCATGAACACTACTTCGCTACTGCAGTGCGCCGACGTTCGCAAATCCTTTCCCAAGCCGGACGGGGCTGAACTCTTGGTCCTCGAGGGCATGAACCTTGAATTGCACGAAGGCCAGATTGTCGGGCTCCTCGGCAGATCGGGGTCGGGAAAGTCGACTTTGCTGCGCTTGATCGCCGGCCTGTCGGAACCGACCTCGGGCAATGTGACGTACATGGGTCAGCCCATCGATGGACCCGCGGCCGGGATCGCCATGGTGTTCCAGAGCTTCGCTCTGTTTCCCTGGCTTACGGTGTTCGAGAACGTGGCCTTGGGGCTCGAGGCCCAGCGCATGCCGCGGGCGGAAATTCGCAAGCGTTCCCTGGCGGCCATCGATCTCATCGGCTTGGACGGCTTCGAGTCGGCGTATCCCCGAGAGCTGTCGGGCGGTATGCGGCAACGCGTGGGCTTCGCCCGGGCCCTCGTGGTGCACCCCAACATTTTGTTGATGGATGAACCTTTTTCGGCGCTGGACGTACTGACCGCGGAGACGCTGCGAACCGATTTTCTGGATTTGTGGGGTGAGGGACGCATGCCCATCAAGGGCGTCATCCTGGTCACCCACAACATCGAAGAGGCCGTACTGATGTGCGACCGCATTTTGGTCTTCGGCAGTAACCCGGGCAGAATCTTGAGTGAAATCAAGGTCACGCTGCCCCAACCCCGCAACCGGTTGGACCCGAGTTTCCGCGAACTGGTGGAGAGCATTTACGTCGAAATGACCGCGAGGCCCAAAGGTACCGTGGCCGGCGGCCGGCAGGAGCGCTTCCCGGGCTTAGGGATAGGCAGTGTTTTGCCCCAGGTATCGACTAATCTTCTCTCGGGTCTCATGGAGGCGGTGTCAGCCAAGCCCTTCAACGGCACGGCGGATTTGCCCAAAATCGCCTCCGACCTACAAATGGAGATCGACGAGCTGTTTCCGGTCGCGGAAACGCTGCAAATGCTGCGCTTCGCGGAAGTCGAGGGCGGCGACATCAAGCTCACGGAGGACGGAATGGCCTTCGCTCATGCCGCCGTGGACGAGCGCAAGCGCATTTTTATGCGTCATTTGCTGAGTTATGTCCCACTCGCTGCTCATATTCGTAGGGTTTTGGACGAACGGGCGTCGCATTCCGCGCGAAAAAGCCGGTTCATCGACGAACTGGAGGACTTTATGAGCGAGGAGGCGGCCGATCAGACCCTCCGGGCGGTGGTGCGTTGGGCGCGCTATGCGGAGGCCTTTGCGTATGACGATGAGAATGCCATGTTCAGTCTGGAGAATCCGACTTAAAATAGGCCCATGAGCGATACCGCCTCTCTTTATCTGACGCTGCATGTCCCGCCCGACGAGATGGTCAAATACATCCAGGATTTGATGACATTGCCTCATGGGGAAATTGCTGCCAGTTCCGCCATGACCCTGGCGCAGCGCCAGTGGGGCGGCGACACGCCGCTGGCGAGGGCCGCACTCTTGCGATGGGGTGCTTTGAATCTGGCCTTCCAGGACAAGCGACTCGAGACGTGGACGGTGACTCGCGAGCGGGATCGCATTCAGGTGCCGGCCGCGTTGGTGGCGGCCGCCGGAGTGGCGCCCTTGGTGATCGATAACGAGCGGGCGGTGTTCGACATTCCCGCTCTGCTCGACGCTACGCTCGAGTTTCAACCACCCGCGGGTCAGGCGTAGTTCGAATGAACACCGTTGACGGCAGGGCGCCTACGCCGCGCTTCGGAATGCTGCGTATCATTGCGCTGTACAAGCTCGTCAAGGTGATGCTGTTATTGCTCGCCGCCTATTTCGAGCTGCGACTGCACGACGCTGCGCTGTCCTCCAAACTGGTCACCTGGGTCGAAGCCCGACCCGCGGGTCTGGAACACTCTTTGGTATCCAAGGTGTTGCAGATGTTGAGCGGACTCAGCGAGTCGAATATTCATGCCCTGCGGCTGCTGACGTTTGCCTACGCTGCGGTGTTTGCCATCGAAGGCGTGGGTTTGTGGATGCAGAAACGCTGGGCCGAGTGGATGACGACCATCGTGACGGCCTCATTGATTCCGATTGAAGTGTGGGAACTCGTGGCGCGACCCAATTTCGGCAAGGCCGCGGTGGTCGTCGCCAACATCGCCATCGTTGGCTTTCTCGTCTGGCACGTACGCTCGAAGGTACGCCGCGATGCAGCCGATCAGACAGCGACCATCGCGCCGGGCCCTGATACAAGCGTTTGAGCGATACGTGAAAAGATCTTCATCTCGGCTCAAGACCAGTGATCGGGCGTATTCTTCTTTCCGCTCATAAAAACCCACCGCTGGAGATGATATGAATAAGTCTGGAACGTTGATCACTTCTGCCTTGCTGACCTTGGGCCTCGCCGCCGGCGCCATGGCCGCGGACATGCCGAAGAGCGCCGCCCCGATGTCCGCCGATGCGCCTGCCGCGTCCAGCACGTCGACGGATGCGCCGAAGACCACCAAGAAGCACAGCAAGAAGAAGAAGAAGGCAGCCGCGCCCCCCACCACCACCAAGTAATTGGATTGGTTGAACGCCCCGGTTGCCTCATGGCGGCCGGGGCGTTTCTATTTTTAGGTTTTTTTGGGATGGTGTGTTAGGAAGGTAAAATGCCCGCCGTCACCAGCCAATCGGTTGATATTGCCCATCTCATTCAGGTGGCGCTGACGCCGATTTTTTTGATCTCGGCCATCGGTGTGATTCTCAATGTGCTGACGTCGCGCTTGGCGCGTATCGTCGATCGGGCCCGAGCCACTGAAGACAAACTGCTCCGGCCCGACTACGTGCATGACGGCCGCGATCTGCACGGCATGCTCGAAACGATGGCGCGGCGGTCGCGCTGGATCAACTCCGCCATTACGCTCATCACGCTGTCGGCGCTGTTCATCGCCTTCGTGGTCGTCATGCTGTTCGTAAACGCTTTTCTACGATGGGATCTGTCGGCCTTCATCGCCTGCATGTTCATCTTGTCGATGTTGACCCTGGCGGCGGCACTAATGTCCTTTCTCGTCGAGGTCCGCATTGCAACGAATACCGTGCAAATCGGCATCGAGAAGGCGCAGCGGCATAATTAGTCCGCTACGTGATTAATCCGCTACTTGCGTTCGCGCACCGGTAGGGGGACGTTGCACAGCTCGATTTTTCCCGCCTGCACCTTGAAGAAGTCCTCCGGTCGATTGCGCCGGGACTCCACCAGCGCCGCGAACGTGGGCGTGTCCGTGCGTAGCACCTCGAGAGGGCTGCGCTCGGCGGCGGGAATATCGGCCGCGACCCGCAAGGATTTGATGCGTACCGGAACTTCGTCTTTGGTCAGAAAACCCATCTCGCCGCTGCCGCGAGGCAGGCTGGCCAACAACTCCATGCCTTTGACGACACGTCCCACCAGCGCGACATTGCGGTCCAGATGGCGCGGCGCGTGGCCGATCACCACATACAATTCCGCACCGCTGCCGGTGTCGGGGTCGGTATCACGCCCAACCCCCACCATGCCGTAGCAGTGGGCGAGCCAAGTCAGGCCCAGTTTGGCGGAGCGCGCGGTCGGGAAGCCGTCCGAGAAGCCGACTTCCGGAGCGTAGACGTCGCCGTCGGGCAGCCGGGTAAAACTCATGCGCGGCGGCAGGGGCGAATCGAATTCGGGCTTGAGATTGCCGACGCCGGGCGGAACGGGGTGCCGGTTGTCGGGGTCGCCCCATTGCGCAACGTAATCGTCTTGAACTCGCAGTACCGGTAGGCCGTCGAAGTAAGCGGCGCGCGCCAGGGTTTCGATGTTGCGCACATGCAGAGGCGCGAAAGCCGGCGCCAGCTCGATCACCACGCGTCCGGCGGGCAATTCGACATAAAGAGTGGAGTCCGGGTTCAAGGGCCGCCAATCAGAGGGCCGCGAGGCCGCCAGCACCTCCGCCATGCTGGGATGGATTTGTGCCAGGGCCGGGGCGGCGAAAAAAGCCAACGCGGCGAGGAGTAAGAACCTAGAATTCCGGGTCATGAATTCAATATTACACAGTGTTGCTATAGGCCGCTCGGAGGGCAAATGCGTGGGACTTTAATCAATTGCGTCGTAACGGCGATTGCGGCGGCCGCGCTGGCATCGCAAGTGGCGCTGGCCGGCGGGCAAATGGGCGGTATGGGTGGCCAAGGCGGCATGGGCGGTCAAGGTGGTATGGGCCGACCGGGCGGCGGCATGAATACTCCCGGAGATGAGATTCCGAGCACGCCCGCCGAGCCGAAGCCGGACGCGGCCGCCAAAAAGGCCTTTACCGCGGGAATGAAGTCGCTCAACAAGGCGAAGGAATTCGAGCTCGCGGCCGCCAATGCGCCGAACGAGGATAAAAAGAACGCGGCCCTCACGAAGAAGAACGATTATTACGGTCGTGCGTTGGACCAGTTCACGGAGGCTGTGGCCAACCGGGGCGACATGTACGAAGCCTGGAACAACGTGGGCTACATTCACCTGCGTCTGGGTGCTTACAACGAGGCCGTGGACGATTACAACCACACGCTCAAATTGAAGCCGGACTTGCTCGAGGCCATCTGTCATCGTGCCGAGGCGAATTTGGCGGTCGACAGGCTGGATGACACCCAGGCTGCCTACATGGATTTATTCAACCATGACCGGGCACTGGCGGATGAGTTGATGGTGGCCATGCAGGCGTGGCTGGTCGATCACCGCACGAATGCCAATGGCATGCGTACGGCGGATATCGATGCCTTCGATAAGTGGCTGCAGGAGCGCGAAGGGATCGCCAAGCAAACGGCGTCGGCTCAGTAGCGGCGAGCGCGGGGCTTAGGCTGCGCCCGCGCCCTTGATCGCATCGAGTTCCGCTCGCAGTTCGGCCACCGCGGCTTCGAGCTGCGTGACGCGCTGGGTCAAGCTGGGAGAGCCGGGGGCACCGCTGGGTTCGGCGATATCGTCGCTTTCCGGCACCGATTCGATGAGTCCGGAAAACAAATGGGCATAGCGCGACTCGCGCGCTCCGGCGGCTCGCGGCAGCCGGGCAATGAACGGGCCATCCTCGCGTTCCAGCAATCCCTTGAGCGCTGTCTCAACCTCGGTCGCGTCGGCGAATTCGCAGAGGCGATTGGTTCTGGAGCGCAGTTCTCCCGGCGTCTGCGGTCCGCGCAGCAGCAGCACGCAGAGAATGCCGAGTTCCTGCTTCGAGAACTTGAGCGAACCGAACTCGGTGTTGCAAAAGCGATGCTTGTACTTGGTGACTCGTCCGCCATACCCGGCCGACTTGTCGCTGACCATGTACTTTTTCATGAGCGAATCGACCGCTTGTTGAACGGCCGTTTCGGTGAGCTCGAGGATGGGCTCGCGATTGGTCTTTTGGTTGCAGGCGTTGGTCAGGGCGTTCAGCGACAGCGGGTACTGATCCGGCGTCGTGATTTCCTTTTCGATCAAACAACCGATGACGCGGGCTTCAATGGCGGAAAATTCAATATTCAAGTGTTGCTTCCAAGTCGACCCGGGTTGCTTTAGGGTAACGCTCCTGGCGGAAGGAGTGTACCCATGAGCGATATTCAGTTAGTCAATGAGCATGCCTGCTTTGGCGGCGTGCAGCAATTCTACAAGCATGATTCGCGCGAAACGCGTGGGTCCATGAAGTTCTCCGTCTACCAGCCGCCGCAGGCGAAGGCCGGCAAAGTACCTGCGCTTTATTACCTGTCGGGATTGACCTGCACGGACGAGACCTTCCCGACGAAGGCGCACGCCCAGGCCGTCGCCGCGGAATTGGGGATCATGTTGATTGCGCCGGACACCAGCCCGCGCGAGCCACGTATCCCTGGGGATGCGGACAAATGGGATTTCGGCCAAGGCGCAGGCTTTTATGTCGATGCGACCCAGGCCCCTTGGGCCGATAATTACCGGATGTACAGCTACATCACCAAGGAACTGCCGGCCTTAGTGGACGCCAATTTGCCGGCCATGTCCGGCGCCACGGGTATTTTCGGGCACTCCATGGGCGGTCATGGGGCGCTGACTCTCGCGCTGCGGAATCCTTCGCTGTACAAATCGGTTTCCGCCTTCGCGCCCATCGTGGCGCCCATGCAGTGTCCTTGGGGCCAAAAGGCTTTCTCGAACTATCTCGGCGCCGATCAGGAGACCTGGCGGCAGTACGATGCCAGTGAATTGGTGGCGAAAAAGGCGTTTCCGACGCATATCCTCATCGATCAAGGCACGGCCGACCAGTTTTACAAGGAGCAGCAATTGCTGCCGGAAAAGTTTTCAGCCGCGGCCGCCAAGTCGGGACAGAAGCTCACCCTGCGCATGCAAGAGGGCTATGACCACGGCTACTATTTCATCCAAACCTTCATGGCCGACCACTTGCACCACCACGCCAAGGTCCTGCGGGGCGCTTGACCGGGGAGCACCCGGTCGGCACACTGCCGCCACGTTTAGGTGCTCGAACGACATTGGTCGGCGAGTGAAACGGGAAACCGGTGAAGCCAAGAGCCATTCCGGTACTGCCCCCGCAACGGTAAGCGAGTGATCCCCCGGGCTAAGAAGTCACTGTGCGTAAGCATGGGAAGACGGCCCGGGCGGGGAGCCCTGATTGGGAAGTTCTTGGGCGTGAAGCCCCACTAAACCTCCCGCTCGCAAGCCCGGAGACCGGCCTAAACGTACGGCGGCATACGTTGCGGTGGGCAATGGCGATGCGGATAGGGCATCGCATCCTTATTCCGTACGCAATCCCAACAACCTGCCTTTTTTAATTTCAATATGCACGGCGGGTGCATTGGGGATTCACGTGAGCATGTTTTCTCTTCGTGCGGGCGGCTTTGTCGTCTCGCTCAGCGTTGTGTTGTGTTCCATTTCTGCGCAGGCCGAGATTTCGGCATCGACCGACTCCGGGTTGGAGGAAGTGACCGTTACGGCCACCCGTACGCCCAATACCCTGGCGGACACTCTGGCCTCGGTGACGGTACTGAACCAACAGGACATCGAGCTGCGGCAGGTGCTGTCGCTGCAGGATTTGTTCGTTGGCGAAGCCGGTTTGCAAGTCAGCAATAACGGCGGCCCGGGCAAGGCCACCTCGGTTTATGTGCGCGGCGCCAATGCGGATCAAATTCTGGTGCTGGTGGACGGTGTACGCATGGGTTCGGCGACCATTGGCACCACGTCGTTTCAATATCTGCCGGTGGATCAGTTCGGGCGGGTGGAAATCGTGCGTGGGCCTTTGTCCAGTCTCTACGGCTCCGAGGCCATGGGCGGTGTGATCCAAATATTCACACAGCGCCCGACCACGGATGGTCTCACCGTCCAGGCGGATGCGTCCTACGGCTCGCATGAAACCTCGAGTTACGGCGGCCGTGCGGACGTAGTATCCGACGGACTGACCTTTGGATTGTCCGGCAGCAACCTCACCAGCAATGGTTACGCGGATTGTACCGGGGCGCCGCCTACGGCGACCTTTGGGGGAGCCGGTTGCTATGTGGACGATGCGCGGCCGGATGGGTATCACAACGTATCCAGTTCGGCGCATCTTGGCTATCACTTTAGCGATACGGACGATATCGAAGCCACGTTCATGCGATCCGAGGGTGGTACGCGATATGCGGGCGATTACACCGATCACGAGTCCTTCGTGGAGCAGGAAGCGTCCGTTGCCGGCCACTGGTCTCCGATCGCTGCCTTGCGCATCACCGCGCAGGTGGGACAGTCGCATGACAATGAATTCGATACGCTCGACGGTGTCGAGCCGCCGGGAAATCTTCTCGACACGACGCGTAATACCGCGTCCCTACAAGCTGATTGGACCATCGTGCCGAAGCAGATCGTGACTTTGGGCACCGACTATTTAAAAGACACCATTGCCGACGATGCGGATTTTCCGGTCACTTCACGGCGGATCTCCGGCGTGTTTGGCGAATACCAAGGCACGTTCGGTCCGCAGCAATTGGCGGTTAGCCTGCGTCACGATGACAACACTCAGTACGGCGACAAGACCACGGGCAGTGCGGCGTGGGGCTATCACTTCGCCGACACCATGCGCGTGACGGCATCGTACGGCACGGCCTTCCAGGCGCCGAGCTTCGATGACCTCTACTACCCGTACTATGGCAATCCTTCGCTGAAGCCTGAAACCTCCCATTCCGTCGAAGTCGGTGTGGATCAGCGGCTGCAGTCGGCGCATTGGTCGCTGCGGGCCTACGACACCCTGTATCACAACCTCATCTCATACGACGCCGCCTTTTTTGCTCCGGAGAATACCGATGAGGCGCGCATCCGCGGCATCGAGGCTCAGGGCGGCATGATTTGGGGTGCATGGACGGCGGATATCACCGGCACGTTACTCGATGCAAAAGATCGTACCCCGGGCTCCTTCGAGTACGACGATCAGTTACCACGGCGGGCGCGCGGCACCGGTCGGTTGGAAGTGGCGCGGCAGTTCCAACAGGTGCGTGCTGCAGTCCGCTACAACCTGTCGGGCCCCAGCTACGATGATTTAGCCAACACCGAGCGTCTCGGCGGATGGAGCACCGTGGATACGCTGGCGGAATGGACGCCGACGACGCATTGGGCGGTGCAGGCCAAGGTGGCGAATGTCACCGGCCACCGGTATCAAACGGCGATGTACTATCCTCAGGATGAACGGAATTTCCTCGTTACCGTGCGGTATCGGCCCGCGAGCTTCTAAGTGAGCAGCGTCGACTCGCCAATGCCCGGGTCGATGCGCGAGCTCATTCTCGGCGGTCAGAAAAGCGGCAAGTCGCGGACCGCTGAGGCGCGTGCAGCTCATTGGTTGGGAAAGGCTGAGCACCAAGCGTTGTTGGTCGCGACTGCTCTGGCGGGCGATGCGGAGATGGCGGACCGCATTGCCCGACATCGCGAAGAGCGCAGGGCTCGGGTGCCGAAGCTCAATACGCTGGAGCAGGCCGACGGGCTGCCCGAACTGCTGACCGAGTGGTCGCGTCCGCATCGCATGATCATTGTCGATTGTTTGACGCTGTGGCTGACTCAGCTGTTGTTGCCATTGGAGGGCGCGCCGCTGACGGACTTCGGCGTGCAGGCGCAGATTGCGGCTCTGGTCGCGGCGGTGCGCGATGCTCCGGGACCCGTGATTCTGGTGTCCAATGAAATCGGGTTGGGGGTGTCGCCATTGTCGGCGGAGGCTCGGCGGTTCATTGATGCGTTGGGGAATTTGCACCAGACCCTCGCGGCGGCCTGCGATAGGGTGACCCTGATGGTCGCGGGGTGCGAATTGACCATCCGCGGTGCGTCAACATGATACGGCGGCGAGGGTTGCGCTGGTCGGGCGGGGTGATGCTGTTGTTGACCTTGGGTCTCGTCGCGTGGGCGGTGGCAGGGGTGGGCGAGGGGGCGACGGTGGGCGCGGAGTCGGGCGCGGTGGTGGATCCCATTCGCATTACCGATGATCGGGGTCGAGCGCAAAGTTTCGCGGGGGCGCCGCGGCGAATTGTGAGTTTGTTGCCGCCGCTCACCGAATTCGTGTGCGTCTTGGATGCTTGTGGCCGCCTCGTGGGGACCGATCGTTACTCGAACTGGCCTGCAGCCGTTACTGCGCTGCCAAAGTTGGGCGGCTTGGATGACGTTGCGTTCGAGGCAATCGTCGCTTTGCATCCGGATGTGGTGTTGGCGGGAACCTCCTCGCGCGTCATCGATCGCTTGGAAGAGCTCGGCATTCCGGTGGTCGCCCTGGAGGCTAAAACCTTTGCTGATGCGCACCGCATGTTGACCCTGCTCGGCGTGCTGTTGGGTACGCCGAATTCCGGTGAGCGTGTTTGGCAGAACATCGACTCGCAGATCAAGGCCGCGGCAGGTCAGTTGCCCTCACGCTTCCGCGGTGCCCGTGTTTATTTCGAAATATCGGAAGCGCCATACGCGGCGAGCGCGAGCTCCTTCATTGGTGAACTACTGACGCGCTTAGGATTGGCCAATGCGGTGCCGGCCGCATTGGGTCCGTTTCCGCATCTCAATCCGGAGTATGTTCTGCGCGCGCAGCCGGATATTGTCATGACGTCCGCGCGTGAATTGGCGGGAATGGCGGGACGCCCGGGATGGGGAGCGTTGACCGCGCTTCGCGCGGGGAGAACCTGCGGTTTTTCCGAGACCGAGAATGATACGTTGATGAGATCCGGGCCGCGGTTGGGAGAGGCTGCCAATGCGATCATCGCCTGCGTGAAAGCGTTGCCACTCACGAGCCGGGGAGCTCCGCGTTGAGCGCGGCGAGGGGCGGGGGCTGGTCTGCGACGGCTCTCGGCGTCGCCTTGGTGTCCGTTGCCGTTGCTCTCGGTGTCTGCGGCTTGGCGTCGGGAAGCACCGGATGGTCGTTCGCATGGTCCCAGGATTGGTGGCTGGTAGGCGCGGTTCGCGCGCCGCGCACGCTCGGCGCTTTTTTTTCCGGCGGCTTATTCGGTTTGTCGGGCGCCATTGCACAGGGCGTATTCCGCAATCCGCTGGCGGATCCGTATCTCTTGGGCTCAGCCTCCGGCGCCACGCTGGCCATTGTGCTGGTGCTGGCCGGCAGCAGCGCGATGGGCGCAACGATTGGGGTCGCCACCGCCCACTGGTTACCCAACATGGGCTTGGTGGGTGCGGGATTCATCGGCGCGCTGACGGGTGTGTTCATGACGCTGGTACTGTCGGGGGGTGCGCGACGGCCGACCGTGTTATTGCTGGCCGGTGTGGTGGTCGGGGTGCTTCTCGGCGCCCTTGCGAACCTGATGATGTTGGTGTCGCCCGAGGCGCTGCGCGGCGCGCAGGTTTTCCTACTGGGATCGACCGGGTTTCTTGGCTGGCACGCGCTCGCTCCGCTCTGCGCGGTGTTGTTGATCTGTTTGCCGATTGCCGTGCGCTTTTCGCGTGCGCTGGATGCTCTGGTGCTCGGCGAAGATACCGCGTTGAGCCTGGGCGTGGCCGTGCCGCGGATTAGACTGCTGCTGCTCGTCCTCATGGCACTGTGCACCGGCGTCGCGGTGGCCGAGACGGGTTTGGTAGCTTTCGTCGGTTTGGTGGCGCCGCACCTCGTGCGTCGCAGTGTGATCGTGACCCACGGACCTTTGCTGGTACTCGCGACACTGGCGGGCGGCGTGCTGCTGTTGGCAGCCGATGTGGTGGCGCGCAGTGTGCTGGCTCCGCAGGAATTGCCGGTGGGCTTGCTGACGGCCATCGTGGGTGGGATTTACTTGCTGGTACTCCTGCATCGACGTGCACCGGATCGACAGCTGTGAACAGTAATCCGGCAGCGGCACCCAGCCGCGATGCGACACTCATCGAGGCGCGACACCTGGGCTTCGACCGCGCCGGACGTGCGGTGGTCGACGACGTGTCGCTCACGTTTCGCGGCGGCGAGTGGACGGCCATCGTGGGGCCGAACGGCGCCGGAAAAAGTACCTTGGTGTCGTTGCTCGCCGGCTTGCTGCCCGCCGCCCGTGGCACGGTGCATTTGAACGAGCGACCCATCCGGGATTGGGCGGTGCGCGAACGCGCTCGGTTGCTGACCTGGCTGGGGCAGGCATCCTCGTCGGAGGGCGACATTGCCGCCCATGAAATCGTGCGTCTGGGTCGCCTCCCTCACTACGGACTTCTCGGCACGCCCAGCGCTGCGGATGAAGCGGCCGTGGCGGCGGCACTGCATGAGACCGAGGCCTTCTCTTTTGCAGCGCGCCGATTGAATGAGCTGTCGGGGGGCGAGCGACAGCGCGTGTTGCTGGCCCGCGCGTTCGCGGCCGGCGCGCCGATTCTGTTGTTGGACGAACCCACCGTGCATCTGGACGCGCCGCATCAGCGCCGCTTGATTCGCAGTCTGCGCGAACGTGCGCGTCGCGGCTATGCCGTGCTCAGCGTCCTCCATGACGTGACACTGGCGTTGGCCGCCGATCGATTGGTCGTGCTGGCCGACGGCAAGCTGTGCGCCGACGGTTCGCCCGACGATACGGCGGTCCGCGATAAGCTCGTCGCCGTCTTCGATCATGCCTTCACTATCGAACGCCTCGGCGGGGTTCGACCTTGCTGGGCAGCCATTCCTAATCTCGAGGAGTAAGCCATGGAGCTGGAAACACCGCCAGTCAAAGGTCGCAAGGAGCGCCCCAAGGGTCCTCGGCGCGGACTCATCATGATTAATACCGGCGACGGCAAGGGCAAGAGCACCGCGGCCTTCGGGCTTGCCATTCGTGCCCATGGCCGTGGACGGAGCGTGCGTTTTTTTCAGTTCATGAAGGTGTCGCCGGCGCGCTTTGGCGAGCATCGGGCCTTCGAGCAGCTGGGGTTGAAAATCGAAGGTCTGGGTGACGGCTTCAGTTGGAAGAGCCGCGACCTGGAGCATTCGGCGCAGCTGGCGCGCGATGGCTGGGCGCGTGCGGAGATAGCCATTCGCGAGGGCAATCACTTTCTCGTGGTGCTGGACGAAATTACTTATCCACTCATCTATGGCTGGCTGCCATTGGAGCCTGTGCTCAAGTGCTTGCAAGAACGCCCTGTCTCGACCACGGTCATGCTCACCGGCCGCCGGGCGCCGCAGGAACTGATCGACATTGCGGACACGGTGACCGAAATGCGCAAAATCAAACATCACTACGAAGCCGGCATCCCCGCGCAACGCGGCATCGAGGACTAATGATCGGGCAGGCGCCGCTCATGGTTGCACTGGCGATGCTCATCGCGCTGCTCATCGATGCCGCGCTCGGTGAACCACCGGCCGCATTGCACCCGGTAGTTTGGATGGGGAGGTTTCTGAATCGCTGGGGCCGGGGACTCCCTGATCGCACGGCGGCCCGCGCATTCTTCGGCGGTGCGACGGCGTGGATCGCGGGAGCTGCGTTATTTGCGTGCGGCGCTTGGGCGGTGAGCCGAGGGGTGATGTGGGTGGTGGGGGAATTATCTCCTTGGCCGCGTTTAGGCGTGACGGCGCTGCTGTGCGGTGTCTTGTTGAAGCCCTTGTTGGCCTGGCGGCTGTTGCGCACCGAGGTGCTCGCGGTGGAGTCCGCGTTGGGTGAGAGCCTCGAGGCCGGCCGCGCCCGAGTGGCTCATCTGGCGAGCCGCGACACCCGCGGGTTGACGGCGAGCCAGGTTCGCGAAACGGCCATTGAATCGTTGGCGGAAAATTTGAATGATTCGGTGATCGCGCCGTTGTTCTGGTTCGCCGTGGCAGGCTTGGGCGGCGCCGCACTGTACCGCTTCGCGAACACTGCGGATGCCATGTGGGGTTATCGCGGGCGCTGGGAATGGGCGGGCAAGTGGGCCGCGCGCGCGGACGATGTCCTCTCATGGATTCCTGCGCGGCTCACCGCCGTGGCATTGCTGCCGCCGCGGCATTGGCTTGCGCTACGACAGGAGGCCAGACGCACGACATCGCCCAATGGAGGATGGCCCATGGGAGCGATGGCTCTGCGACTGGGAGTGCAATTGGGTAAACCCGGCGTGTACTCATTGAACCCTCATGGCAGACCGGCGGCCGTGTCCGATAGTGCTCGTGCCGCGCGCGTTGCCACGGCGGCCATTGCGTTGCTGCTCCTGCCGCTCATGGCTCTGGCGTGGTTGGCTGGGCTGCTTCGATGAGCGCGCATGCCGTCATGGTGTTGGGCTGTACCAGCGGCGCGGGCAAGAGCTGGTTGGCGACGGCGTTGTGCCGTCTCTATGCCCGCAGAGGCTATCGGGTGGCGCCCTTCAAGGCTCAGAACATGAGCAATCATGCGCGAGTCGTGGCCCTCGGCGAGGGCGGCGAAGGCGAGATCGGCAGCGCGCAGTACTTCCAGGCGCTGGCTGCGGGAGTCACACCGGAGGTGCGCATGAACCCGGTGCTGCTGAAGCCGGAATCCGATACCCGGAGCCAAGTGGTGCTGTTGGGAAAGGTGCGTGATGATTTGCGTTCACGGGATTGGCGCGAGCGATCCGACGAACTATGGGCGGCGGCGCGCGAGGCCTATCTGAGCTTGGCCTCGGACTACGATCTCATTATTCTCGAGGGAGCGGGATCGCCCGCGGAAATCAATCTTGCGAGCAGCGATTTCGTGAATACGCGCTCGGCGTTGTTGTCCGAAGCGGCTTGTCTGCTGGTCGCCGATATTGATCGTGGCGGCGCCTTCGCACATTTATTCGGCACGCATCAATTAATGGACGCGGGGGTGCGAGCGCGAATGCGCGGCTTCGTGCTGAACCGATTTCGAGGCGACGCAGCGCTGTTGGCGCCGGGTCCGGCGGACCTAGAAGCAATGACGGGCGTGCCCACGGTAGCCGTGGTGCCCATGGTCCACGATCATGGTGTGCCGGAGGAGGATGCCGTGCCGCGTGATAGCGACGAGGGTGCGGCTGGGCCTCGCTTCGTCGTCGTCGCCGCGCCGCATGCCAGCAATCTCGAGGAGTTCGAACCGCTGCGCGCCGCGGGGGTGCACCTGTCCTTTGTCCGCGAGGCGCGCGACATCGAGAGAGCCGATTGGCTGATCCTGCCGGGAAGCAAACAGACCCGGTCGGATCTCGCATGGCTGAGGCAGCGCGGGATGGAGGGTGCCATACGGGCACACATCGCTGCGAACCGACCTGTTCTTGCTGTTTGCGGCGGCTTGCAGTTATTGGGGGAACGGCTGGAAGATCCCTCGGGCTTGGAGGGCGCGCAGGCAGGCGAGGAGGTGGGTTTGGGTCTGCTTCCTCTGGTGACGCGCTATGTTCCGCAAAAGCATTTGTCGCGGGCGCGAGCGCGCTTCGGCGCGCTCGCGGGTGCCTGGCGGAGGTTGTCGAATTTGGACGTGTCCGGCTATGAGATTCACCTGGGACGCACCGCCGCGCCCGTGAGCGCGCCCCGTGAGTTGAAGGCTGCGTTGGTGAGCACGGCCGACGGGGCTGCACTGGGTTGGCAGTTTGGCGCCATTCTCGGCGTATATTGTCACGGGCTGTTGGAAAACCCGGCGGTAATTGCTGCGCTTACCGGGGTGATGATCCAGGCGCCGGAGTCAGCTTTCGATAAAGTGGCCGACGTCGTGGAGCGCAGTTTTATGCCGGGGTTTCTCGACTCCTTGGTATTGAGGAAATAGCGATGCTCATTTTTTGGGAGTTGACCTGATGCAGCCGATAGTCATGGGCACCGGAGAGCAGGGGGCGATCCATGCGGCGGCGCTGCGCCGGCTGGATACATTGACGAAGCCCTTGGGATCCTTGGGACGGATCGAAGCACTCGCTGCGCAGTTGTGCGCCATCCAGGATAGTCTGCAGCCCCGCATCGATGCGCCGCATGTCGTGGTGTTTGCGGGTGATCATGGCGCCGCGGAGCGAGGCGTGAGCGCCTATCCGAGAGCCGTCACGGCGCAGATGGTATTGAACTATCTCGCAGGAGGCGCCGCGATCAATGTGCTGGCGCGAATTCACTCGCTGGACTTGACCGTGGTGGACGCCGGCGTCGATGCGAGTTTCGAAGCGCACGACAACTTGATCGACGCGAAGATTCGCCGTGGCACCCGCGACTATGTGGTGGAACCCGCCATGACGACAGCGGAATGCCGCTCGGCGCTGGATCGTGGCGCGGCGGTTGCCGAACGCATCGCCGCGGGCGGGAGCAACACCTTGGTGCTCGGCGAAATGGGCATCGGCAACACCGGCGCCGCCACGTTGCTCATGCACGGACTGACCGGTCTGTCCCTGACACGCTGTGTCGGCCGCGGGACGGGCCTCGATGATGCGGGCTTGGTGCGCAAACTGGGCATACTCACGACGGCTCGGGCGCGAGCACCCAAGACAACGGAACCCTTGGAACTCCTCACTGAATTCGGTGGATACGAGATTGCCATGTTGGTCGGGGCTTTCCTGGCGGCGAGAAGTCTGCGCTTGGTCATGGTGGTGGATGGCTTTACGGTCACCGTGGCGGCTGCTCTGGCCGCGCGCGTCGAACCGCGGACTCTCGACTGTTGTGTGTTCGGTCATCGTTCGGCGGAGCAGGCACATACGGCGCTGTTGCAGGAGCTGGGAGTCACTCCCTTGCTCGATTTGGGCATGCGGTTGGGTGAGGGGACCGGCGGAGCGCTGGCCGTGCCCTTGCTGCGCTCGGCGGCGGCATTGTTCAACGACATGGCCACCTTCGAGTCGGCCGGCGTCAGCGAGAAGGCTGGCGGGTGAATGAATTAAAGCGCTTCTTGGCGGCGCTGCAGTACTTTACCCGGCTGCCCGTGCCGCGTTGGGTGGGCCACTCCCAGGCACTCTTGGACGACTCGGTGCGTTATTTCCCGGCGGTGGGGGTGGTGGTGGGCGCCATTGGCGCGGTGGTGCTGCTGGGTGCTGCGACGCGGTGGCCGGCTGCGGTGGCTGTGCTTATCAGCATGATTGCCACGTTGGTGGCCACCGGCGCCTTCCATGAAGATGGTCTTGCGGATGCGGTGGACGGGTTGGGCGGCGGCCTCGATCGGCATCGCGCGTTGGAAATCATGAAGGACTCGCGCATCGGCGCGTTCGGCGCCATCGCGCTGGGAATGGCGCTGCTGCTCAAGTTTGTGACCTTGAGCTCCGTCCCTTCATTGCAAGCTGCGCTACTGTTGCTCGCGGGCCATGCCGTCAGTCGTTTAGGGGCCGTGTTCATCATGACGAAGATGCCGTACGCGCGCGAGACCGACGATTCGCGCAGTAAGCCCTTGGTGCAGCACGTATCGGGGGTGTCCGTGGTGATCGCCACTCTGACCGGCATCGCCGCTTTGCTGCCGCTACGCTGGGCGGGTGTGCCGGGGTTCTTGGCCGTGGGGCTCGTATCCCTGGCGTGGGGACTGTATTTGCGGCGACGGTTGGGCGGTTACACCGGCGATTGTCTTGGCGCGGCTCAACAGCTGGGCGAATGCGCGTTCTACCTGGCATGCACGGCGGCCCATTGAAACGGCTCATCCTGGTACGGCACACCCAACCCGCGCTGGCGGAGGGGATTTGTTATGGGCGCATGGATCTGGATTTGGCGCCTACATGGCCGCGGGAATTCGAGCAGTGCTTCGCCCAGATCCCGGCCGCCGGCTCCATTCTCAGTAGTCCTTCCTCGCGGTGTCTGCGGCTGGCGCAGGCGCTGGGGCGGAGGGATGGGGTGGATGTCCAAGTGGACGAGCGGTTGCTGGAGCTGAATTTCGGAACCTGGGAGGGCCTCGCCTGGGACGAGATTCCCCGCGACTCCCTCGATGAATGGGTCGCCGATGCGGTTGACTATGCGCCCGGCGACGGCGAGTCGCTGCGCATGTTATGGCTGAGAGTGCTGGAGGTTCGCGAGGAGGTATTGAGCCGGCTCGAGGGGAATACCGTCGTCGTCAGTCATCACGGACCGCTGCGCGCACTGGCTGCCCAGAACGCCGGGCAGCCCATGGAGACGCTAATGACCTACCAGATTGCTTGGGGCGGCGTGCTGGACCTAGGCGAGCCGCAGTTCAGAGTCAGCGAACCTGAACCACCGGCTCCGACGTGACCCGGCCGTCGAAGTCCGTCCACACATGCTGCGCGAAGTCGTACAGCTTGCAGCGGCGCACGGTGTTCCAGTAGTAACGCCAGGTGAATACTTCCGAATTCAGGCGCTCATCCAAGGTCGCGGTCAGCCGTGCCTGGGCTTCCTTGAGCCGATATAGGGGTATGCCCATGTTCACGTGATGCGCGCCGTGCTCGAGGATGTAGTGAATCATGTTGTCCAAGGGGCGCATGAGCTTCACGTGAACCGTGGTGGTGGCATAGCCGGCATTGGCGCTCCACTCGTCGCGGCGCTCGTACCAGGCCACTCGCGGATGCGTGTGCTGTACGTAAATGACGAAACCCATCAAGCAGTTCCACAGGAAGAACGGCACCGCAAAACCGAAGGTCAGGAGCGACCAAATGGATTTGCCGCTGTACAGGCCCCACACGGCCAAGCCGCCGATCCATAGCGTGCCAAAGCCCGCTACCAGAAAGCTATCGATGAGGTGGCTGGTGCGGCGCGTGGTGACATGGGCGCGGCCCGGGAAGAACAGCTTCTTCCACCACATTTCAATCATGTAGTAGACACCCTGGCCGACACCGCTGCGATAGACGCGCTCGAGTTGGCGCCGTAGCCAAGGCAGTTGCGCAAATTCATGCGGCGAATAAGGGGTCCAGACGTAATCGCGGCCTTTCAGATTCGTGAAGCCGTGATGCGCAAGATTATGGCCGACTTCCCACAGGCTGTAAGGGGTGAGGGAGGGCAGGAAGGCGATGCGGCCGATCCACTTGTTCAGCACTTTATTCGGCGTGTAGGAGCCGTGACAGGCATCGTGGCCGATGACAAACAGGCGCGCGATCCACAGCGCCGCCACCAACGAGGCGAAGACCTTGATCCACCAGGCCTCGACCACCAGCAGACTGGCAATGGCGACGCCCAAGACCAGCCAATCCAAAAAAAACCAAACGATCGGCGTGATCAGCGCGCGATCCACGGTGAATGGCTGCAACATCTTCTGAAACTTGAAGCGAGACTTGTCGGGTGCCGGTACCGCGGAAGCCGGATCGGGACTGACGTCTACTTCAGGCGTGGAAGGTGATTGCATTCAAAAACTCCGGCCAAAGGGGGTGGGAAGGTAAACAGCCCATTATACCTGGGTGTCGAGGTTACGCTTGCTATGCGGTTTCGGCATCCGGCCAGAGGAGGACCCCTAAATGCTCGCAGGCCTCGATTAGGGCGGTCGCCGCCTCCCGTGTGCTGGCGTCCAAGCGACGGTCGTGCGTTAGCAGCCAGGTGAGCCGGGCACGGCGGGACCGCGCGGAAGGCTCGCTATCGAACAGGGCAGGGAAAAGTCCCAAGGCGTCGACAAATTCGCGCATTGGGGCTGCGGCTGCCGAATTGGGCGCTGGAGTCAGTAGCAATTTCAGCCAGGTGACGCAGCGTTTGGCGAGGCCCGCCCGGGTAATCCCCAAGCTGGTCCGGCGACGCGATTCGCCGTCGGCCAAGGAATCGGCCAAGTTCCGGTACCGCTCCACGGAATGTTCATCGGCGGGCATGGCCGGGCTGGCGTCGGACAGGACCGAACGCAGCAAGTCGGCGAGGAGCAAAGAGAGCGATTCGGCCAGGAAGCGCTGATTCTGATCGGCATCCGACCGAGACAGGTCCTCCCAGCTCAAGGGGCCACCCAGTCGCCTGGCATTCGGTGACTTCGACATATGCCCAGTGTAGCCGCTCCAACGCCCATCGCAACTATGTCAAAGTGAGAAGTCGCGCACCTGTTGAAAAGAAATTATGATGTCAGCGATGGGTGCCATCCAATTGCCGAACGCGCCGGCCGCCAACGCGGTAAAGCTCCGTGGCGACTACTCCGGGGCCAGCGCCGACTATGTGGTCGAGCAGAATTGGCTGTCCTACACCCCCGAACAGCATGCGCTGTGGTCCACCCTGATGAACCGGCAGCTCAAGCTGGTAAAGCGCTACGGCGCCCCGCAGTTTCTGGCGGGCTTGAGTTCGCTGAATATGCAGGAGGGTATTCCGCGCTTCGAAGAGGCTAGCCGCATATTGCGTCGCGCAACCAATTGGGAAATCGTCGCGGTGCCTGGGCTCATCCCCGAAGAACATTTTTTCGCGCACCTGGCGCAGCGCCGTTTTCCGGTCACGGTCTGGTTGAGGCTGCCGGCGGAAATCGACTACCTGGTCGAGCCTGATGTGTTCCACGACTTCTTCA